>Ga0247667_1000175_pt1 | contig 24388 bp, 22 predicted proteins | sample CNK08_metaG_FD_183027 | JGI IMG/M metagenome (GOLD analysis project Ga0247667, IMG submission 183027) | Soil microbial communities from Purdue University Martell Research Forest, Indiana, United States - CNK08 | ecosystem: Environmental > Terrestrial > Soil > Temperate forest > Bulk soil... | reverse complement strand
ACAGCTTCACCGTCGGATTCGTCAGCGCGAAGGGGCGCCCGCCGATGGGAGACCCGGGGATTGTGGCGACCATCGACTACATCCAGACCGACGCGGCGATCAATCCCGGTAATTCCGGCGGACCGCTCTGCGACATCGAAGGTCGCGTCATCGGCATCAATACACTGATCCGCGGCCTGAGTCGCGGCATCGGCTTCGCCGTCCCGATCAATGTGGCGATGGATTCGGCCGAGAAGCTCATCAAGGACGGCAAAGTCACGCGCCCATGGATCGGCATTAGCATTGAGGCGCTTTCCGAGAACAAAGAACTGGCGGAATGGGCCAAGCCCTTGAAGGACGGCGTGGTCGTTAGGGAGATCCACGACGGCACGCCCGCCAAAAAGAGCACTCTCAAACCGGCGGACATCATTGTGGCCGTCGATGGCGTGGCCGTCAAGGCGCCGCGGGACTTGCAGCGGCAGATCCTCCGCAAGGAAGTTGGCCAGAAGGTCATGCTTGACGTTGTGCGCGCCGGCAAGACCGTCCAGGTTGCCTTGCAAACCGGCGAAATGCCCGACACGGTCCAATACGCGGCGCATGAACACACCCGCAAACCGAAAGCGGAAAGCGCGTTCGGCCTGACGGTACAGACCCTGACCAAGGACCTCGGCGAGCAGTTGAAGTTGGAGGATGCTGCGGAAGGCGTCGTCGTTGTTAATGTCGCCGACGGCAGCGCGGCGCAGCAGAAAGGCCTTCAACGTGGCGACGTGATCACCGAGGTTGACCGCGCCCCGGTCCATTCCGCGGAAGACTTCAAGACTGCCATCGACAAGATTGACCCGCAAAAAGGCGTGCTCCTGTACGTCCAGCGCGGCGGCACTTCGACTTTCGTTGTGCTGAAGGACTCCAAATAGGATTTGTTGTTCTCCAGTCGCGAGACCTCCCCCGACTAGCCACGGGGGAGGTTTTTTTGGAAACACTGATGGCACAACCCAACTTGGCGCGCCACACGCATCGGCAAGAGTTGGCCACGCTTACAGCCGCTATTTCCGCTGGCCGATAATGCGACTGATGCAGACCAGGCCGGCGATCTTGCCCTCCTCGTCTCGATAGGGAACCTTGCTGGTCGAGACCGGGGTTTTCTCACCGCGGTGATTCGTGAAATGCTCTTCGCGGTCCAGCACGGGTGTCCTGGCCTCCAGGACCGCCTGGTCATCGGCGCGAATCCGTTCCGCCAGTTCACGGGGATAGAAATCGAAGGCCGTCTTGCCGACAACTTGCTCGGCGGTGCGCACGCCGAGGAAATGGCGATGGGCGGCGTTGTCCACCACGTAGTGGCCCTGTGTATCCGTGACGTAGACCAGGTCGGGCAGGCTGTCAATCAAGATGGGGAACAGATGATCGGTCATCACGCGCTCAGTGACATCGCGGCTGATGCCGACGAGCCCCACCACCGTGTCGCGAGCGTCACGCACCGGCACTTTGGTCGCCGTCACCCAGCGGGGCCGGCCATCGGCGTGACGAATGCGTTCCGTCTTGCTGATCAAGCCCTGGCCCGATTCAAGAATCCGCTGCTCATCGGCGAGAGCCACTTGCGCCTGCTCCGCCGGGAAGAAGTCGGCGTCGCTCTTGCCGATGGCTCGATCGGGGGACGGCAGACCCAATACCTTCGCCTGGGCGCGGTTGATGCGGATGAACCGCGACTGTGTGTCTTTGAAGTAAATCGTATCGGGTATGTTGTCCATGAGCATTCGCAGCAGCAACTGCTCGTGGACCAATTCCTTGGTGCGCTCCTGCACCCGCTGTTCCAGTTCATCGTTCGCCTTGCCCAGGACGATCATGTGGCCGCCAAACCACGCGGCGGCCAACGCCAACAACGAGACGATGGTCAGTCCGAGAAAATTATGCACCAATTGCTGGTTCGCGTCGGCCAGCGCAATGGCCGTGGGAATGCTGACGCTGACGTAGGCATCCGCTTTGCCACGCTTTGCGCCGACCGGGGAGAACGCGTAAATGCGCTGGACACCGTCGGCGTCCACAATCTGGCCGGTTCCCCGTCCGCGATACGTCGCGACGGACTTGAGCAGGGAAGATTCGGGCGCTTGCCGCCCGGGGGCTGCGGCTGTGGGAGGAGAAGAGGCCAGAACGGTTCCCTGACGGTCCACGACCACCAGCGACGCGCCTTCGGGCATTATAACGAGGCTGGCGCCACTCATGTGCTTTGGATTCAGCGCGGCGAACACGACCGATTGAACGCGACCGGCTTCCTCAATGGGATAGGCGAAATCAATGGAGGCCTGGCCGGTGACCCGGTCAACCTGGCTCTCGCCAACGGTGAATTCCCGCGTTTGAAGCGCCTGCTGGAACCAGCTTTGATCCGCAACCGTGACGGGATTGGCCAGGGGTACGGCGCTGCAAATGACGTTGCCCTCTGGCGAGGCCACGCCCAGCGTCGAATAGAACGTGTAGATCGTCAGCAGCTTCGCCATGACCGCGTCGCAGGCGGCGGGGCGACCATCGCGGATTTCACGGGTCTGCGCCAGCCCGCCCAGGAGTTGCTGGGCGCCTTCGATCATGCGCGAGACATCCGAGGCGGTGAGGCTGGCAATCCGCAAGAGGTTGTCATGCGCCGCCTCCGTGGCGACCTGGCGCTGCACTTTGGCCGTGTACAGAATCAACCCCAGGGAGGGAATCACTGCGAGAAGAACCAGAAAAACCAGACGCACCCGCAAACTACTGAGTGAAGTTGCTTTCATCGAACCGTACCTCCGGAGTTGTGATTCGGTTGCGTTCAGCCCGTCGGGGCTATATTGCCAATAGCCCTGGAATCCGCAAGGCAATTGCGATACACCGGATTCACAGCGCGCGGCGGCATCGGTGGTGGGCTTGTCAGATAAGGACGTTCTGCTACACTGGCGCGCGATGAAAGTTGCCCAAGGGGCGTTACAACGGCGTCTGAAGAAAATTCGTTGCCTGCTGCTGGACGTGGACGGCGTGCTGACCGATGGCAAGTTGCATTTCACGAGCGACGGGGAAGAGTTCAAGACGTTCGACGTGCAGGACGGCCATGGGATCGCAATGGCGCAGCGCGTCGGGTTGACCGTCGGCTTTATCTCGGGCCGGCCGTCAAAGGCGACGGCGCGGCGCGCGGCGGATTTACACGTGAAGATTGTGATGCAGAAATCCTCGAACAAGATGGACATGGTTGAGAAGGTCAAGCGACAGCACGGATTTACGAACGACGAGATCGCTTTCGTCGGTGATGAACTGGTGGATATACCGGTGCTGCGGCGCGTGGGCCTCGCCGTGGCCGTGCCGAACGCGACCGACGAGGTCAAACGCGCGGCGCATTATCGGACGCGGCGGCAGGGCGGCGACGGCGCGGTGCGCGAGGTGATCGAGATGATTTTGAAAGCGCGCGGTTCCTGGGAACGGGCGATTGCCAAATACATGGCGTTGCTCGCCGCTCTGCTGACCCTCGCTTCCCCGCGGTTGCTCGCGGATAGCGGCGCGGAGCCGTCCCCGTCGACGGCAAAAAAACCCGCCGACACCGGCTCGGGCTACATTGAAAAGTTCGAGGTGCCGCAACGCGACGAAGACGGGAATCTGAAGTGGAAACTGATCGGCGAGCGGGCGGTGATTCGCCCGGATGGGATGATGGACATCCAAAACGCGCGCGCAGAGTTTTACACGACCAACAAGCTGGATATGGTCTTCAGTTCGCCGACGTGCCTGCTCGACCGCGCCAACAACCACGCCACCACGCAGGACCACGTACGCATCGACCGCGAGAACATGGTGTTGACGGGCATCGGCGGCGAATGGAACGGCACGACATCCTCGATGGTGATTCGCAGCAACGTTTGTGTCATTATTTCGAACGGACAACAGGTCTTTGGAGAGCCACCGAAGCAGCCATGAAAAGAATTTTTGTCACAACAATGGCCAGTGTCATCGCGATCGGACTGGGTGTAGCAGCGACCGTCTCGGCGGCTAACGCCGCAGACGCGCCCGCTGCGGAAGCGACCTCGCCGGCACCGGCAGCAGTCAAGTCCCCTCTCCCTGCAGGCGGTTCGACGAATGAGCCGACGATCATCACCAGCGAACAGTTGCACGGGGACTACGCACACAATGTCGGCACATTTGAGGGCAACGTGCTGGCGGTTGACCCGCGCATGACGGTGCGCGCTGACAAGATGACCGTATTTTTCGGCGGCACAAACGTCGTGACCACCACGGGAACCAACACGACGCGCTCGATCCAGAAGATCATCGCCGAGGGCGGTGTGGTCATTAATACCCCGGACAATAAGAAATCCAACAGCGACCACGCGGAGTACACGGCGGCGGACGGTCAGGTCGTGCTCACCGGGCACCCGCGCGCCGAATCCGCCGACGGCGTCGTCACCGGCAAGAAAATCACCTTCTGGCGCGACTCGCAGAAGATGGACGTCGAAGCCGAGCCCGGAGCAACCAACCGGACCAAGCTACTCATCTACCCCGAAGAGCAGCGGAAGCAAAACAACGAGGCAAATCCGAAGCCTAAAGAGTCGACACCGTAACGTTCCGCGTCAGTAAACGAATGGGATGAGCGTTGTCGGTACAGACTGTTGAAACTGCCGGTATTCATCGCCGAACTCCGTCGCCAGTAAGTTCTCTTCGCGACGGAGTTTGATGATGAGGGCGACGGTTACGATGACCAGGCCGAAGAACGCGTCACCCGTCCCGGCGGTCACGGCGCTGCCTAGCATACCAGTGAGCCAACCCGTATAAAGCGGGTGGCGGACGAACCGGTAGGGACCGGTCGTGATGAGTTTGTGTCCTTCCTTCAGGACCACGAGCCCGCTCCAGTAACGTCCCAGATGAATGCGCGCCCAGATCGCGAAAAGGCAGCCGGCGAACGTGGCGAAGATTCCAAGATAAACAATCCAGTCACCCCAACTCGTGCCGTAGAGCGGACCGCAAATGAGGAAGCGCCGGTGCCGTTGGAAAATAAGCAGGAACGCAATGAGCATCGGAATGCCATGCTGCCAGCGAGTCCGGCGGCTTTCTGGCGAGCGGGTGCGATGGGTAAATGGTGCGGCGATGAACCAGACGGCGAGGAGCGCCAGCCAGATCCACCAAGCGACCATCAACGGGGTGACTGATTTCACAAGCGCATCGAGTATTGCCGCCGCCCGACGAAGGTCAAGCCTTCCTCACGGCGACAGAGGCGCTTCCCGCTCACGCTCATTTCGGGAAATCCTTCTGCCGCACTTGTCAGCGGGGGCGATTCTGTTACACTGCGACGCAGTGAATCGAAGTGACACAGCTTTCTTATGAGTGATGCCCCCGACAACAACGTTCTCTTGCGCACGCAGGGGCTGATCAAGATTTACGGGGGGCGGCGCGTGGTCGATGGGGTGGACATCAACGTCAAGAGCGGCGAGATTGTCGGGCTGCTCGGGCCGAATGGCGCGGGGAAGACGACCTCGTTTTACATGACGGTCGGACTGGTCAAGCCGAATGGCGGCAAAGTATTTTTCGATGGCAAGGATGTGACGCGGATGCCGATGCACAAGCGGGCGCGGCGCGGCATCGGCTATCTCTCGCAGGAGGCGAGCGTATTCCGCAAGCTGACGGTCGAGGAAAACATCCTGGCGATTTTGGAGACGCTGCCGTTGAACGCGGAGGAACGGAAGTTTCGTCTGGATTATTTGCTGGAGGAATTGGATATTCAGTCGCTGGCCAAGAACAAGGCGTACACTTTGAGCGGAGGCGAACGGCGACGATTGGAGATCACACGCGCGCTGGTGACCGGGCCGAAGCTGATGCTGCTGGACGAACCGTTCAGCGGCGTGGATCCGATTGCGGTGCACGAGGTGCAGCAAATCATTGCCGGATTGAGGGACAAGGGGCTGGGCATCCTGCTGACCGATCACAACGTCCGCGAGACGTTGCGCATCGTGGACCGCGCGTACCTGATCGTTCACGGCAAGGTGGTGCGCGAGGGCACCAGCGATTTTTTGATCAATGACCCGCACAGTCGGGAGATTTACCTGGGGCCTGATTTCAGCATGTAGCCGGTCGGGCCGCCGCAAGCTGGAGGACGTTTTATGGAAATGACAGTGACCGGTCGACACATCGAAATCACGCCGTCGATTCGCGAGTACTCGGCGAAGAAACTGGACCACATCGGGATCGACTTCCCGCGGGTCCTGAGCGCGCATTACATTTTGGAGGTCGACAAGTTCCGGCACATCGCCGAACTCGTGCTCCAGTGCGGCAACCATCTCACCATCGAGGCGCGGGGGGTGAGCGAGGACCTGTATGCCTCCATCGATAGCGTGGTGGACAAGGCCACGCGCCAGATGCGGAAATATAAGACGAGGATGCAGCGCCATCGGCCGCGCAAGGCCGAGCTGTTCCACGTCGTCGAGCAGGTGTTGACGCACGACCTTCACGAAGACGAAGGGAGCGCGCGGCTCGTGCACACGGAGAAGTTTGCGGTCAAACCCATGTTTGTCGACGAGGCGATCCTCCAACTGGAGATTTCCGAGACTCACTTCCTCGTGTTCCTGAACGCCGAGTCGGAAAAAGTGAATGTGGTCTACCGCCGCAAAAATGGCGATTTCGGCCTCATTGAGCCGACCCTGACCTGAACATGCAGACACCCTCCATCCCCACCGTCACGGTCGAGCGCTTCTACCTGAATCACGCGGAGAAGTTGCAGCTCAAGCTCATCGCCGGCGGCGCGGGACTGTCCCGCAAGATCCAGGAAGGCTCGGTGAACCGACCCGGTCTCGCGCTGGCGAAGTTCTTCCGCTACTTCGCCATGAAACGCGTGCAGGTCATCGGCGGCGCGGAATGGGTGTTCCTGAAATCGCTCGGTGAAGAGGAAGCCGCCAAGCGCATCGAGCGGATGTTGCGGGCGAAGATCCCCTGCCTGGTTTTCGCGCGCAACGTGAACCCTCCCCTGGCCGTCCAACAGAAATGCGACGAGTACCAGGTGCCGCTGTTCAAGACCAAGATGGTCACGATGAAGTTCATCAACGCGGCGACCATTGCGCTGGAGATGGAGTTCGCGCCGCAAGTGAGCGAACACGGTTCGATGGTGGACATCCTGGGCATCGGCGTGCTGATTCGCGGCGAGAGCGGTATTGGCAAAAGCGAAAGCGTGCTGGCGCTGCTGGAGCGCGGCTACAGCCTCGTCAGCGACGACATCACCCGCATTCGGCTGTTCGAAGGCCGTGAGTTGGTGGGGACCTCATCCGAGACAACGCGTTACCACATGGAGATCCGCGGTCTGGGCATCATCAATGTGCCGGCAGTCTTCGGCGTTGCCAGCGTGCGTCCGGAAAAGAACCTGAATCTGGTGGTCACATTGATGGACTGGGACAAGATGCAAGAGGAAGTCGATCGCATCGGCCTGGAACGACAAGCGTACACGATTCTCGGGATCAATGTGCCGCATGTGATCATCCCGGTCCGTCCGGGGCGCGACATTGCGCGGTTGATCCAGGTGGCGGCCCTGGACCAAAAACTGAAGAGCCTCGGCCACAATGCCGCCCGCGAGTTCAACGAACGGCTCATCGAGCGGATGCATACCGCGCGCTAGAATTGAACGAAAATACAAGAATCCATGAATCTTACACGCAAGGGCGGCAGCGGTTCGGAAGCCAAAACGGCAAGCAAAGAGGTCACCGTGATCAACAAGCTCGGCGTTCACGCGCGCCCCGCGGCGCTGTTCGTCAAGACCGCCCATAAATTTACCAGTCACATCACCGTTGAGAAAGACGGTGAGCAGGTTAACGGCAAAAGCATTATGGGATTGATGATGCTGGCCGCGGGCCAGGGTTCCAAACTCCTCATCACCGCCGAGGGCGCGGATGCCGAAGCGGCGGTGCGCGAGTTGGAGTCGTTGTTCCTGCGCAAGTTCGACGAAGAATAATCACAAGATCGTATGGCCGAACGCACCTACCAGGGAATTGGCGTATCGCCGGGCGTGGCCCGAGGCAAGATCTATGTCTATAGCATTGCCGACGAGGTCGTCCCGGAATATGACATCGCGCCCGAGGACGTGCCGAAAGAGATTGCGCGCTTCGAGCAGGCGCTAATCAAGACGCGCGAGCAATTGCACGAACTCCAGGGGCGCATTGCCACCGGTATCGGTTCCGGCGCGACCTCGACCATCCTCGAGGTGCATCTTTCCATCACCGAGGACCCCGCGCTCATCGAGCAGGTCGTGAAGCGCCTTGAACAGGACCACAAGAATGTGGAGTTCGTCTTCAACGACGTTTCCCACAAGTACATCAAGACGCTGGCGGAATTGTCCGATGAGTTTTTCCGCGAGCGGGCAGCGGACGTGCATGACGTCGCGCGCCGCATCCTGCGCAACCTTCTCGGGCGCGATCATCGCGCACTGACGGATCTACCACCTGACACCATCGTCATCGCCCACGACCTGTCTCCGTCGGACACGACTTCGCTTGACCGCCAGCACGTTACCGGCTTCGCCACGGATGTCGGCAGCCATACGTCGCACACGGCGATCGTCGCGCGCTCGATGGGCCTGCCGGCCGTTGTCGGCCTGCGTAATCTCAGCCAGTTCGTCCACGACGGCCAGTCCGCGATCCTGGACGGCTACAGCGGCACGCTGATCATCGAGCCGACCGAGCAAACGCTGTTCGTTTACGGCGAGTTGCAGGTCAAACGCCACTCGGTCCAGGAGCGCCTGGATGCATTGCATGATTTACCGGCCCAAACACTCGACGGCCACCGCGTTATTCTTTCCGGCAATATCGAATTGCCGCACGATGTGCAGGGCGTCGTGGCGGCTGGCGCGGAAGGCATCGGGCTTTTCCGCACCGAATTCCTCTATCTCAACCGCAAGGATTACCCCACCGAAGAGGAGCAATACGAAAAGTACGTCGAGGTCGCGCGCGCCGTAAAGCCGCACTCGGTAATCATCCGCACACTCGACATCGGCGGCGACAAGTTCCGTAGTGAGGACACGACGCCGCCCGAGGTCAACCCGTTCCTGGGTTTCCGCGCGATCCGCTTTTGCCTCGCGAATGTCGACATTTTCGAAGCCCAGTTGCGCGCCATCCTTCGCGCCAGCGCCGAGGGGAACGTGCGGATCATGTACCCGATGATCAGCGGCGTGGCGGAAGTGGTGCAGGCCAACGAAATCCTCCGGCAGGTGATGGGCGACCTGAAAAAGGAGGGCATACCGTTCGACGAGCAGATCCATGTCGGCGCGATGATCGAGATCCCCTCCGCCGCGCTCACCGCCGAGATGATTGCGCCGGAAGTGGACTTCTTCAGCATCGGTTCCAACGACCTGATCCAGTACACCATGGCGGTGGACCGCGTGAATGAAAAGGTCGCCGGCCTCTACGAGCCGACGCATCCCGCCATCCTGCGGCTGATCCGCGGTGTCGTCGAAGCGGCGCACAACAACAACATCTGGGTGGGTGTTTGCGGCGAGATGGCGGGCGAGCCGCTGTTCACTCCCCTGCTCCTCGGCATGGGAATCGACGAGTTAAGCGCCGCGTCGTCGAGCCTGTCGCGCGTCAAAGAGGTTATCCGCCGCCTCACACTCCGCGAGGCGCAGGAACTCGCCGCCGCGTCGCTGCATACGAATTCCGGCCGCGAAGTGCTGGCCATGCTCAACGCGCTGTTGCAGCGGGTCGATCCCGATCTCTTGGGGTAAGCCCGCAGAAACTCCTTGTCCGAGTCGCGGATTATACAATCCGGTTATACCCCCTGACGAAGAACAAGCTGGTCGCGAGTTCGCGTAGAGCAAATGCGTAACGTTCTGATTGAATTGAGCGAACGGCTATAAACAACCATTCCGTTGCTTAATCAAAACGTGAGGCAACAAACACAGATATATGTCTGGGTTTAAGCGCTCAAGGGGCAGAGAATGTCTTCCAATGAAAACATTCGATCATTTTGCTGGCTCATCTGAAGGCGGCATGCCTCCGGGGTTTATGAGCCGACGTTCGTTGATGAAGTGGCTCGTCACTGCGGCGGCTTCCGCGAGTGTTGGGGGTGCGCTGGCAGCGGTGGATTCGACGCCGTCTAATACAACACCTCCTTTACCGTCGGTAAAGCCGTCGCGCCAGGCAGTCTATATTTCTCCGACTGCCAGGCGTCACGGCAAATTTGCCCAAATTGCTTTCAAAATGGCGAGCGAAGACACCGACGGTCTGCTGGGGAGTACGGAGTTGGTTTTGGAGCCCGGGACAATTGGCGCAGTTCCGCATCTCCACCGCGGTTTCGATGAAATCTGCCGGGTGTTGGAGGGGACGGTGCATATCCTGGTGGATAATCAAGTCACGGCCGTTCCCGCCGGCGGCTGGCATCTGCGCCCGCGCGGTCTGGTTCACGCCTTCTGGAACAGCGGGCCGGGGCAGGCACGGTGTGTGGAAATCTATGTCCCCGCCGGCCATGAACGCTTCATGAATGAGCTTGCAGATTTATTTGAGAATGGTCCTCCTGCGCGAGACGCCGTCCTCGCATTGGCCACGCACAACGATATCGAGTTTCATTTGGAATTACTCGATGATCTGATGAAGCGTTACAACGTGAAACTTTGAGATGCCCGCGTAGCCTCACAGCGTGCTGGAATAGGCCAACCGCCAGTTTGCGTAGAGCAATTCGACGTTGAGAGACACGCTCAACGTCTTTTCTTAAGTGGATACCTGCGAAAAGTCTGAACGTCACCGCTCTCGGATTTCGCGCCGTGTCGGTCCGTAGCAGTCTCCGCAGGTAGCATGACACAAGGACGAATCAAAACGCCCTTGGCCGTCTCCTCGGCGACAACCTGACACCCCACTTTCAATCCCAACCGTTGCCTCATTCCTTTCGGCAATGTCAACGTCCCACGCGCGTTCATGTTAATGACTTTAGTCATAAATTCAGTATTTCATATTTTCTGAATTGAGGCAAGGACGAGGGATGTGGTTACATTTGGATGGATTCTAGTGAGAAAATGTTGGCCGGATGGTGGGAGCCAAGAATAACTGAGATTGGACACACCGACCATGGGCATACCCCTCGCCACCGGGCGGTATCCACATTGATTGCGCCTTCTATTCCACTACCGCGGGCTTGCCTTTTGTTCCGGCATGGTTAAGCTTTCGGAGCATTCGGCGACATGAGTGCACCACCCCAATTTCCGAACGACGCAAATGGGGCCGTGCTGCGTCGAATGTTTGATGGTGGCGACGATCTCTCGAAGCCGCGAATGCTGGATTTCTGTTTTATCTTCCCAGAGCGGCATCAGGCACTCGCTTTTGCTGAACTCGTTAATGAACGCGAGTTTGAGGTGCGTATCTCCTATTATGAAGCGCGTGAGATGTTGGGAGACTAAAGTGTGTAGGCACATGATCCCAACTCACCAAGGTGTTACTGCACTGGAGTCAGTATTGGCTGCTCGTGCAGAGTCCGTTCACGGCGAGGCCGATGGCTGGGGTTGCATGATGGTAAAGAGAAAGGATGCCGATTAACAATCCAACAAACTTATGAAAGCCGCATATTTTTTTCTTACGCTGGCGGTCCTCTCATTGAACGCATGTTGCACCACGAGCCGCACACATCAGGGATCGGCGAAGTCTGATCCTGAGACGGTGTTGGTTACGTATCACGTCAAGCCTGGCAAGGAGGCGGAGTTTCAAGCGGTGCTTTCGCGCGCCTGGCAGGTATATCGGGCGGAGCATTTGGTGTTTGCCGAACCACACATCATCGTTCGGGATACGGAGGAAGGCGGCAAACCTCGCTTCGTCGAGATTCTTACGTGGGTGAGCCATGCGGCACCCGAGCACGCGCCGGACGCTGTAAAGAAGTTTTGGGAGCAGGAGCAGTCCTTATGCGAAGCGCGGAACGGGCATACCGGCATTGAAGGCGGAGAGGTTGAGATTGTTACCGGGAAATGATGACTGACACCGATACTCCAATTCTAGAGGTCGCCGTCCTGAGCGTTCGAGCGTCGGCTTGCGATGAATTCGAAACCGCGTTCCACGAGGCATCGGCGATTATCTCTTCCATGCCGGGTTACATTTCACACGAGTTACGGCGGTGCGTGGAGATTTCGAATCGATACATCCTGCTCGTCCATTGGCGGAGTCTCGAAGACCACACCATTGGCTTTCGACAGTCCCCTGAGTACCAGCGCTGGCGAAGCCTGCTGCATCATTTCTATGATCCATTTCCAACAGTCGAGCATTATGGTCCTTCACTCCCCGCAAATGCCTGATAAGGGCGGCAGCAATTGAGATTAGGGAGAGAGGAGATTGCCAATGAGCAATGACGCGCAGAGAATTAAGAATCAAAAGACCACTATCGCGCCCATGCTCTCGGTCCGAAATGGGGTGAAGGCGATTGAGTTCTACAAGGCGGCATTCGGAGCCGACGAGTTGTTTCGCATCGACAGCCCTGACGGAGCGGTGGTCGCCCAGTTGTCCGCGGGCGGCGGCGAATTCTGGCTGGCTGACGAATCTCCGGAACACCTCAATTTCAGCCCCCAGTCTCTCGGCGGTGGTTCGGTGAGGATGGTGATGACCGTGGAAGATCCGGATGCCGCTTTTGAACGGGCTGTGGTAGCGGGAGCCACCGTGGTTTGGCCTGTCAGCGATCAGTACGGTTGGCGTCTGGGACGAATCGTCGATCCGTTCGGACACCATTGGGAAATCGGCAAGCCTTTGTCAGAAGGCCGATGACGCCAGCAGTTACAAGGCGGTTGCGGTGTGTTTTTCTATCAATCGTTAATCGATATTTTTGCTGGACGCGGTATGCGAGAAGAGATGTGATCGCCGCAGTTCTTTGACAGGGAGTCTGCTCCGCAAGGGCGCCAGGAAGCACCAAAATGGAGCGGTTATTTCGGACGGAGGAAGGGGCGTGAAAACATGTGTTTCTACGAAACGAACCGGATTGGTTTTCGCGATAATCTGATCGCATCCTCCGCAACTACAGCACTTTATGGCGATCTTGCGGAATTTTTGAATCCGGTTCGTTTGGTGAGAAAATGGCGAGTTGGACGGTCCGGGAGCTTGGGAAATTTCTTGTGCGTTGAGCCTCTTTCCGGTACATTCGCACCCGGAATTTGGCGAGGTAACCGACTGAGTGCCTAGAGAAGCACCTCTCCCTGACAATGAAGGATCTTATGGACAAGAAACATTATTTATTTTCGTCGGAATCGGTGACGGAGGGTCACCCGGACAAGGTTTGCGACACGATTTCGGACGCGGTGTTGGACGCGTGCTTGAAGCAGGACCCGAAGAGTCGCGTGGCCTGCGAGACGCTTGCCAAATCAAACCTCGTGGTGCTTGCCGGCGAGATCACAACCAAGGCGCACCTGGATTATTGCCAGATCGTGCGCGGCGCGATCCGCGAGATCGGTTACACGAAGGACGTGAGCGCGGTGTTCAATGACGAGGATTGCCAGGTCCTCTGCGCGCTCGTGAAGCAAAGTCCGGACATTGCGCAGGGCGTGGATGACAAAGCGGCGGAAGGCAAAGCCACCGCCGAACAGGGCGCGGGCGACCAGGGATTGATGTTTGGGTTCGCTTGCACGGAGACGCCGGAACTGATGCCGGCGCCGATCATGTACGCGCACAAGCTCGGGTTGAAACTTTCCAAGGCGCGGAAGAGCGGTGCGATCAAATGGCTGCGTCCCGACGGCAAGACGCAGGTCACCATCGAGTACGAGAACCACAAACCCATCCGTGTTCATACCGTCGTCATTTCCAACCAGCATGCGGACAACGTGAAGCACTCGGAGATTGCGGAAATCCTCATCGAAGAAATCATCAAGAAGGTCATCCCGAAGAACCTGCTCGACAAGGACACTCGCTACCTCATCAATCCCACGGGCCGGTTCGTCATCGGCGGGCCCGAAGGCGACAGCGGTCTGACGGGCCGCAAGATCATCGTGGACAGCTACGGCGGCATGGGGCGGCATGGCGGCGGGGCGTTCAGCGGCAAGGACCCGAGCAAAGTCGATCGCAGTGCCGCGTACATGGGCCGTTACGTCGCCAAGAACATTGTGGCGGCGGGTTTGGCCGAGCGCTGCGAAATCCAATTCGCATACGCCATCGGCTTTCCTGAGCCGGTTAGCGTGTTGGTCGAGACGTTTGGCACCAGCAAGGTGCCGCGCGAGAAGATCGAGAAGGCCGTGCTGGAGGTGTTCAGCTTCAAGCCCGCCAATATCATCAAGCAGTTGAACCTCCTACGCCCGATCTACGGTAAGACGACCAACTACGGTCATTTTGGCAAAATCGATGACCTGGAAGCACTTACGTGGGAGCGGACGGACAAAGCGGAAGCCTTGAAGAAAGCTGTTCACTAATTCCTGACAGTTGACGTGGGGTCGCATCTGGCCGAATTTGTAAAGCGGTTGACCGACGAGCTATGTCGACAGGTTACCGACGGAAGGTTAGGATCGCTGGAAGCTAATGAATGGGTTCGTCCGAGTTGTCTTGTCTGCAACTGGACTGGCGTGGGTTTGCGCCAATCGCAGGGTGCGACGTTTGACTGTTGCCGTGAATGCGCTCTGCTGCGTCTTCATTTTCTCCCTCGCCGCTACAGCTCGCGCTGCGTACCCCTCGCCTGCCGACTGGCGTAACGAAAACATCTATTTCATTTTCCTGGATCGGTTCTACGACGGCGATCCTTCCAACAACAATGTCGAAAGTGCGCACGGAGCGCCCTATTTGCCGGCTGACGCCCACGCCATCCATGGCGGCGATCTGAAAGGCGTCCAACAGAAGCTGGACTACATCAAGTCGCTTGGCGCCACGGCCATCTGGGTCACCCCGATTGTTTACAATGTTGGTGGTTCCGCATTTCACGGTTACGGGGCGCAGGATTTTTATCAACTGGCACCGCACTGGGGTAGCATGACCGACCTGTCGAATATGGTCAGCGCGGCGCATTCCCGTGGGATCAAGGTCGTCCTGGACATCGTCTGCAACCACAGCGGCGATCTTATTGACAGCGGCGATTCCGGCTACCCGGCCTTCCTGGCGCCGCCATCCGGCTACAACATGCGCTACAAGAACGTGGCCAACCAGCACGCCTTTCCCTTCAACATTACCAATGCGACGCCGCCGACCTTCACATCCATCTTTCACAACAACGGCGCGATTGATACCTACAGCCTCACCCAACACGTCGTGCTCGGGGAATTGTCGAGCCTGGACGACTTCGCCACCGAGACGACCTATGTCCGCACCAACATGGCCAACGTCTACGAGTATTGGATCGGCGCGGGCGACTTCGATGGCTTCCGCATCGATACGGTAAAGCATGTGGATTATGGTTTCTGGCAGTACTGGTGCCCGCAGATCCACCAGTATGCAACTTCCATCGGTAAATCGAATTTCTTCATGTTCGGCGAAGTTTTCAATGGCAACCTCAGCGACGACCCCTTCGTCGGCTCTTACACCGGTACGGAGGGGGGCGGCCCGTTCAAACTCGACGCAACACTGGATTACGTGTTGTATGGCCAGATCGGCTCGGTGTTCGGAACTGCTTCGGGCAACACAGTGGGGATCCAGACCCATTACAATCAAATCGCCCCCAATTACGACACCAACTCCTGGTATCGACTCGTCACCTTTCTGGATAATCACGACAACCCACGCTTCCTGAGTTCCAGCGAGGCCAATGACAACACCAACCGCCTCACCGTCGCGCTGGAATTTCTCTACACTTCGCGGGGTATTCCGTGCCTGTACTACGGTACGGAACAGGCCTTCGACGGTACGACCGACCCGAACAATCGCGAGGACATGTTCGACGGCCAGTTCGAGCAAGGCCCGTCGCTCGGCGACAATTTCAACGAGACGCACCCGCTGTTTCAACTCGTCGCCAAGCTCAATAATTTCCGCCGCCTCTATCCCGCATTACGCACCGGCGTGCACAACAACAGTTGGACCAATTCGGCCGGGCCGGGCCTTTTCGCCTACTCGCGCGTGCTGAGTAATCAGGAAGTCTTCGTCGTCTTCAACACTGCCTCTTCCAGTCAGTCACTCCCCAGTCGTCCTTCTTTGTATGCACCGGGCACCGTCCTGGTCAACCTGCTCAACACGAATGAAACCATTGTGGTCACCTCTTCCACGACCAACATCACGCCCGTGATCTCCGTCCCCAGCACCACCGCCAAGATCTTCATCGCGCAATCGCTGGTGCAACCGCTTGATCCCGTCGTCATCAGCCAAAGTCCGACGCATGCGTCGACGAATGTTTCGACGGCAGCCCGTCTGGTTTTGGCATTCAGCAAACCGATGGACACCAACTCCGTGCAGGCAGCACTTTCTCTGACACCGGCGACGTCGGGCGCTTTCACCTGGTCCGCGTTGCACGACACCATGACCTTCACTCCCGGCACAACCTGGCCGACGTTTACGACCAATCTGGTCCACCTTGGCACCAACGCGATGGATTCCGTCAATGGCAACACGCTCTTCGCGCCGTTTGACACCTACTTCGTCACCTCTACCAACATCGTCGCCGACCTTACCCCACCCGGCGTGGCGCTCAATTTCCCTATCAACGGTTCGACCGTGTCGGGCACCACACTGGTCTCAGGGACCGCCTCGGACAACGTCGCCGTCACGAAAGTCGAGGTGAACGTCGATAGCGGCACGTGGAGCACCGCCTCGGGCACCACGAGCTGGTCTTTCTCACTCAACACGCAGAATCTGCTCAACGGCCAGCACACAATCTTCGCGCGCGCGACCGATATTTCCGGCAATCTCTCCAGCGTCCCGTCCGTTACGGTCCGCGTCTTCAATGTGCCCGGGAGTTACCTCGCGCGCATCAGCGCCGGCGATCCTGTCAATGCCACCAACTGCGACAGCACCGTCTGGATCAAGGATCAAGCCTATGCGCTTGGCTCGTTTGGCTACTCCGGCACCACGGCCACCGGCTTTGTTAACAATGCGATCACGGGGATCTGCACAAACGCGTGGCGCCTCTATCAATGGGAACGTTACAGCCAGTCCGCGGGCGGCTACAGCTACCTCTTCGACTGCCCGGCGGGCGTCTATGAAACCACGTTGCTCGAAGTGGAAACGTTCTGGAGCGCCACCAACCAGCGCGTATTCAATGTTTTCATCGAGGGTCAGCAAGTGCTGACCAATTTTGATATTTTCGCGGCTGCAGGCGGCAAGAACATTCCGGTCACGCGTGTCTTCACTAATGCCGTCGCCGACGCGCAGCTGAAAATCGATTTCGTCCCCGTTACGGACAACGCCCGCGCCTCCGGTATCCAGGTCCGCAAGATCGCCGATCTCGACAGCGACAGTGACGGGATCCCCGATTGGTGGATGCTCGCGTACTTTAACCACGCAACCGGCCAAAGTGGCGATAATTCGCTGGCCAACCAGGACGCTGACGGCGATGGGATCTCCAATCTGCAGGAGTTCCTGGCTGGCACCGACCCGACGGATCCAAATTCTGCCTTTCGCATCACCAACATCAGCATCGTCGGCGACGACGTCGCCGTCACATGGAGCACGCAGCCCAACAAGACCAATCAACTCGAACGCAGCAGCGTATTGGGCACCAATGCTTCCTGGTTTAACGTCGGCCCCCTCACCATTGGCACCGGCTCGCCCGTCACCCAGACCGATTTCGGGGCCGCCACCAACCCGCCCGCCTTCTACCGCGTACTCCTCGTGCCGTAAAAGCGATAGCGCCCTCAAAAGTGCTCGCGCTCGGGCGGGCCTTGTGTTAAAAGGGTTTCGACGCGATCATGCAGGAACCGACAAATGCCGAACTGTTGGATGCTGCCGCAGAGGCGGTATCGAGCCAACTCTGTCCGCGTTTCCCTGAGACGCCGGACCAACTGGACCTCAATCTCGGGTTCCTGAATGATCTGGCGCTGAAGACATTGTCCACCGACACGAACGGGACCACATCCAGTGTGAGCGAGCGGATGAAACTCGGCCTGGTGATCACGGACACGGTGCTGCAGCAGTTGTACCGCGAGAACCTCATCGAGATGAAGGGCAGCATCGCGATGCACAATAACCGCTACGCGATGCTGGAACGCGGTTGGACGCGGGTCTTCCAGTCGATGAGCATCTGCAGCTATGTCGGACCTGCGCCGGTCACGCTGGAACTTTACACGATGATGCTGGTCAGCCAGGTACGCAGCCGTGCGCCCGCGACCCGGGAGTCGCTGGAGCAAACGTTGTCGCATTTGGTGTTGCCGGAAGCGGTCAAGCGGATCCTCGGGGTGGTGGTCAGTTCGGGGCGCAGCCTGTTCCTAAGCGGGCCGCCTGGCAACGGAAAAACGGCGATGGCCCGAGCGCTGGTCAACGCGGTGGCGGAACCGCTGTGGATTCCCTACGCCATCGAGGTGGACGGCCAGGTCATCCGCGTATTCGACAAACACGTGCACCATACCGTCGAGCCCACGGAATCCGATTTCGATCGCCGCTGGGTGAAGATTCGTCCGCCGTTGGTGGTTGTCGGCGGTGAACTGACGATTGAGAGCCTTGACCTGACGGCGACGGGCAGCGCTCGCTACTACGAGGCGCCGTTTCAACTCAAGGCGAACGGAGGCGTTTTATTAGTGGATGATTTCGGGCGCCAGCGCTGCTCGGCGCACCAGTTGTTGAACCGTTGGATTATCCCGCTGGAGAACCGTGTCGATTCGCTCACGTTGAGCACGGGGAAGAAGATCGAGATTCCTTTCGAACAGATTATCGTGTTCGCGACGAACCTGACCGACGCCGATCTCGTGGATGAGGCGTTCATGCGGCGCATGGGCTATCGTCTCGCGGTTTCACGGCCTTCAACGGAAACCTACACGGAGATCTTCCAACGCACGGCGGCCGATTTCGGCCTGCCGTTGGACGATGCCTTGATCGCGCGCCTATTGGATCGTTACAAGGCCGAAGGTCGCCTGCCAAATGCCTGTGACCCGCGCGATTTGGTCCTGCGAGCGGTGGATTTGTGCCGCTTTGAGAAGCAAGAACTTAGGTTGACCGACGAAACGCTGGATCTCGCATGGGTAGGCTATTTTGGCGCACCGGCCACGTAGCGTGCGCAAGGGGAATTTCGTTGATTTGCAGCCTATCGTCGAGTACTTTTTCCCGCTCCACTAAGAACCAAGGCCAATCGGGCGATTCGCAAATCGCCGCGATCGGTGATATGAAAAAGACAACTACGATTAACAGTTATGGCTACAGTTAAACTTCCTCCGGCGCGGACAAAACTCACAAAACCCACGGGCAACGGCGCGAAAGGTGACTTCAAAGTGCGTGACCTCTCGCTCGCGGAATGGGGTCGTAAGACCATTCACGTCTCCGAGCACGAAATGCCCGGCCTCATGGCCATCCGCAAGAAGTACGGCCCGTTAAAGCCGCTCCGAGGCGTGCGCATTACCGGCTCGCTGCACATGACCATCGAGACGGCGATTCTCATCGAGACACTCAAGGAACTCGGCGCGTCCGTGCGCTGGGCGAGCTGCAACATCTTTTCGACGCAGGACCACGCCGCCGCGGCGATCGCGCAGGCGGGCATTCCGGTTTTCGCGTGGAAAGGTGAGACGCTGGAGGAATATTGGGACTGCACGCTCGACGCGCTCACACATCCCGACAACAAGGGCCCACAGCTCATCGTGGACGACGGCGGTGATGCCACCCTGCTCATCCATAAAGGCTACGAACTCGAAAATGGCAGCGACTGGGTCAACACCAAGAGCGCGAGCCACGAAGAGCAGGTCATCAAAGACCTCCTCAAGCGCGTGCTCAAACAGCGCCCGCGTTTCTGGCACACCGTCGTGAAGGATTGGAAGGGCGTTTCCGAAGAGACGACGACCGGCGTGCACCGCCTCTATCAGATGCTCGAAGCGCACAAGTTGCTCGTTCCCGCCATCAATGTCAACGATTCCGTCACCAAGTCGAAGTTTGACAATCTTTACGGCTGTCGCGAATCACTCGCCGACGGCATCAAGCGTGCGACGGACGTGATGGTGGCCGGCAAGGTCGCGGTGGTTTGCGGTTACGGCGACGTGGGCAAAGGCAGTTCCCATTCACTGCGCGGTTTCGGGGCGCGCGTGATCGTCACTGAGATTGATCCCATCAACGCCTTGCAGGCTGCGATGGAAGGTTTCCAGGTCACGACCGTCGAAGACACGCTCGGCAAGGCCGACATCTACGTCACGACGACCGGCAACTGCGACATCCTCACGCTCGAACACATGGCGAAAATGAAAGACCAGGCCATCGTTTGCAACATCGGCCACTTCGACAACGAGATTCAGGTGGACCGTCTCAACAACGCGAAAGGCGTCACCCGGCTCAACATCAAGCCGCAGGTGGACAAGTACACTTTCGCGGACGGTCACTGCATTTATCTGCTCGCCGAAGGCCGTCTCGTGAACCTCGGGTGCGCCACCGGCCATCCGAGTTTTGTCATGTCCAACAGCTTTACCAACCAATGCCTCGCGCAATTGGATTTGTGGCAGAAGAAGGACACCAACAGAGTCGGCGTCTATCGCTTGCCCAAGAAACTTGACGAAGAAGTGGCCCGCTTGCATCTCGAAAAAATCGGCGTGAAGCTCACCAAGCTCTCCGAGAAGCAAGCTGCCTACCTCGACGTTCCGATCGAAGGTCCTTACAAGCCGGACCATTATCGCTACTAGCTTGTGGCCCTGATTACGATCTACTCCAAGCCGGATTGCCACTTGTGCGAGCGGGCGAAGGAGGTCATCGAGCGCTGCCACGAGAAAGTCGATTTCGCAGTGGAGATCATCGACATTTCGCAGAATCCAGAACTTCTTGAGCGCTATCGCGACGACATCCCGGTCATCCTGCTTGACGGCAACGAAATTGCCCGCCACTTTGTGCGGGAACGCAAGTTGCTGGAACTGTTACGGTAATCGATACAACAAGCGGAGGAATATGGGAATGAATGCCAAATACGTCGCCACCTTTGCCCTCGCGGCCGGTCTGGTCGCGGGAAGTCTCTTCATCGCGCAGGCGCAGAGTGAAAACAAACCTGTCGCGCCTGCCGCGGCTGACCCTCGAATCGACAAGATTCTGGAGCAAAACGACAAGATCCTGAAGAATCAGGACGAGATCTTGAAGGACCTGGCCGATATCAAGGAAGGCGTCCTGCAGGTGCGCCGCCGCTCAAGCTGACGCGACGGCAACCGCCATTTCCTCGACGATGCGTGCCGCTGCCCGAGCGGGGTCGTCCGCCGCGATGATGGGTCTGCCGACAACGATGTAACTGGCTCCGGCGGCAACCGCTTCAGTAGGGGTCATCACGCGTTTCTGGTCGCCGGCTTCTGCCCACGAGGGGCGGATACCGGGCGTCACGATAAGAAAGTTCTTCCCGAGCGCCTCGCGCAACAGATGAATCTCACGCGGTGAGGCTATGACACCATCCAAACCACACTCTTTCGCAAGCTTCGCCAAACGTAGTACCTCCGCTTGCACGTCGCCTCCCACGCTCGTGAGCACGGTCACGCCAAGCAGCAATGGATGACCAGGAATCGCTGCTGCCGCCTCGAGCATTTCTGCGCCACCGGATGTGTGCAAGGTCAACATGCGGACCCGTAGCGCGGCTGCGGACGCGACGGCCCTGGCAACCGTGTGAGGAATGTCGTGAAACTTCAAGTCGATGAAGCATTCCTTGCCATGCTCGTGGAGAAACTCGATGATGCGGGGACCGACGCGGGTGAACAATTGGCTGCCGACCTTGAAAACATCCACAACGTCACGCGTGACCTGAACCAAGGCGGTCGCGTCCTCAAAGCTTTCCACGTCCAGCGCCACGATAAGCTTTGATTTCATCCAAGGCGCATGGTAGGGAAAACTTCGTGACGACACAAGCGCAACAGCGGGGACGGGCTGGCCGTTGACCATTTTTTCGCCCGCGAAAATCAATCTGTACTTGCGCATCATTGGCAAGCGGCCGGACGGCTATCACGAACTCGAAACGGTGATGCTCCCGCTTGATTTCGGCGATCAGATCACACTGCAATCCCGCAAGGCCGGCGTCACGCTGGCGTGTGACGATCCCCGCCTGCCGACGGATGACTCAAACCTTGCGCTTCGGGCGGCCAGAACGCTGGCGGAAGCATACGGGACAAAGCAGGGCGCGAAGATCAGCCTGACGAAATGCACGCCGCTCGCGGCGGGTCTTGGCGGCGGCAGCAGCAATGCGGCGACCGCATTGCTGGGATTGAACCGTCTTTGGAAACTGAAGGCGTCTAGCAAGAAATTGCACACGCTCGCGGCGAGTCTGGGTTCGGACATCAATTTCTTCATGGCCGGCGGCGCGGCCCTCTGCAGCGGGCGCGGCGAGAAGATCGAACCCATCCCGTGCAAATTCTCGGGAGCGATCCTGCTGGTGAACCCCGGCTTCGGCATCTCGACGAAATGGGCCTATGAAAGCTGGGCCAAAGCGACGGCGGAGTCGCGATTGACAGCGCCCCCGCCAGAAGTTAGTCTCCTGTTGCGCGCGCTGGCCGATGACGACCTGGCGGGTGTTTCGCGAGCCCTGTTCAACTCGCTGGAAGCGCCATCAATTCGCAAGTTTCCCGTTCTGGAATTGATCAAAGACGCCATGCTTGACGGCGGCGCGGTAGGCGCCCTGATGAGTGGCAGCGGCGCGACGGTGTTCGGACTGTTTCCGAATGCGAAATTGGCGAAAACATCCGCGCGAAAAGTTCGTGAACAATTTGGGCCGAGTATGTGGACGCGGGTGGCGCAATTCGCACCTCTGCGTCTGGCATAACGGCGCGGTCCCAAGCAGCATGGGGCAGACTGCCCGATAGTGTAATTGGTAACACAGCGGCCTTTGGAGCCGTATTTCCTGGTTCGAGTCCAGGTCGGGCAGCCAGTTTTCCTTCTTATCCCCATCCGCCACTGGCATGTAGGGTGCTTTATCAGCCCCCCGAGCTTGGAGTGCTCGAAATGGCCAGTATTTCAGAAGACGAAAACCAGCAACTGCTTCGAACAGTCGAGATGTTCGAAGCGATAACGGAGTCCCAGCCGGACGACTACCAGTCCTGGGAAATCCTCAAGGAGGCCTATAGCAAACTGGGCCGGCGCCCGGAGAGTCTGCGCGCCTCCAAGAAGCTGGCGAACGCCCACATCTCTCTCGGCCAGATTTCACAAGCGATCCTCGAGTTCGAAGGAATCCTGCAGGAATATCCTGATGACCCCGAGGTGTTGGCCGCCCTTTCGGAAATCGAGGCAAAAACCTCCCAGCTTTCCCCTGCCCGTCAACCCTCTGGGGCGCCGCCGTTGCGTGAGGACTCCAAGCCGACACCATCTGACCCGACGCTGGTCGCCGGGGCAGCGGCGCCCCCCTCTTCCTTGCCAGTGAAACAAGCGCCCGAGAACGGCAACAAGGCGTTGGTCGATGTGCTCCTCGCCGAGAAGTTGATCACAGAGCAGGCTGTCGAACCGCTCCTCAAACGCCTCGCGTCGAGTCCCGCGGGCAATGGCGAAAACGCACAGGCCTGCACGCTTTCGCAGGTGCTGGTCGATGAACAATTGATCAAGTTGGAGGACTTCCTTTCCTTGCTTGTCGAACGCAGTGGTCTGCCCTATCTCCCTCTTTCGACCTACGACGTGGACCGCGATGCGGTCTGCCTGTTGCCACGGGATCTCTGCTTCGCGAATTGCATTGTTCCGTTCGACCTGATCAGCCGTTCGGTGTTGATCGCAACCGCCAATCCATTCGACATGCAATTACGCAGCCAGGCCGAAGTCATGTTGGCCTACAACGTCTTTTGGTATGTAACTTCACCCGAGGAAATCCACAGCGCGCTGCGACGCGCGCATGGACTCGACACGAAACATCCACAGGGCACTCGCATGCCCGGTAAACCATGAAATCATTCGGGGAAAGAATAGCCGATACGCTGCTCGCCGATGGGTTGCTGACACAAGAGCAACTGACCGAGGCACTTGAACTGCAGAAAAAGCAGGGCGGCCGCCTCCTTAAGCTGCTGATCGAGAAGCAACTCGTCACCGATCAGGACATGATGGTCAGCATGGGCCGCTGCCTCGGCGCGTCACCCATCACGTTGTCCAAGATGCGCGTCCCGCAGGACGTCATTGATCTCATCCCGAAGGAGCTCGCACAAACCTACAAAATGGTTGCCGTCGCCCGCCTCGGCAAAAGGCTGTTTGTGGCGATGGCGGACCCGTTGAATGTGCTGGCGCTCGATGATCTGCGCCGCATGCGCGCCAATCTGCAGATCGTTCCGCTAATCAGCACCGAAAAGGCTGTTGTCGATTTCCTCAACAACGCACAGACACAAGTCAGCGGCGGTATTGATGCGATTCTGAAGGACGTCGACGTCTCCGACGTCGAGCTGGCAAAAGAAGGCCAGGAGGAAATCAACCTCGACCAACTCGTGGAAAGCAGCGAGGAAGGCCCGGTTATC
>Ga0247667_1000173_pt1 | contig 25457 bp, 23 predicted proteins | sample CNK08_metaG_FD_183027 | JGI IMG/M metagenome (GOLD analysis project Ga0247667, IMG submission 183027) | Soil microbial communities from Purdue University Martell Research Forest, Indiana, United States - CNK08 | ecosystem: Environmental > Terrestrial > Soil > Temperate forest > Bulk soil... | reverse complement strand
AATTCGCATTGCCGTCGCCGATAGCGGTCCCGGCATTCCGCTCCAGATCCTCGACCGAATTTTCGACCCGTTCTTCACGACCAAAGGGCCGGGGAAAGGCACGGGCCTGGGTCTGTCGATTTGCTACAGCATCATGGAAGAACACAAAGGAAAGATTTGGGTGGAGAGTGAAGCTGGCAAGGGCGCACGGTTCATTGCCGAGTTGCCCATTGTAATCTGCCTGGATTCGGCCAACGACGCAGGTGCCGCGGGAGATGAGCACGCGCTGGATCCGGACGCGCCGCAGCGTCGGCTTCTCATTGTGGACGACGAGCCCGGCATTGTTGACGTGCTGCAGGAGGTGCTCGGTAGCAGTGGGTATCGCATTGAAACGGCGTCAAATGGCGCCCAGGCGCTCAAGTGCATCGCCTCTCAGAAGTATGATCTCATTATCTCCGACCTTTGCATGCCCGAAATGAGCGGCGAAAAACTTCACGCTGCTATCCAGGAACACTATCCGCACCTACTCGACCGTGTCATTTTCGTCACCGGTGACACGGTGAGCCCGGGCTCACACAGTTTCCTTGAGCAAACCGGGGCGCGCTGGCTCAGCAAGCCGTTCAATATTGCTGAAATTGAGAGCCTTGTCCGTAGCTACCTCCGCGCCGAACCGGGTTCCCAAGCACCCGGCCAGAACGAGACCGAAGAAGTCCCGGCCACAGCCTGACGAAGAATCTGCCGTCGGGCCGTCGCCGCACTCCTAGACGCGGCGCTCGGGTTTGGTCAGGGTCATGACCAAGCCAGCCCAGAACACCAGTGCTACCGTGAGCAGGGGGGCGACCCACGGCGGTAGCAGCGAGTGGATCTCGGCAACACTGCTCCCGTGCATGTATGCCAGCCATATATCCAACCGCAAATTCAACACCGTCAGGACTGCGGTCCATGACAAAGTCAAGTGCCCGGCGATGGCTCGCATCGCCGGCACGCCAGTCTTGCCTCGAAGACTGATGATTTGCCAGGCACCCAACCCGAGCATCAATCCCGTAACGACGATCGCCGTGCCGGTGTCATGCGTCCGCCACGCCAACGGAATCAACCACGAGAAAAACGCCAGGGTCGTGCAGCCCATCACCACGGCGTTTCTCGCCGGATTCAAGGGAACCATCCCGGGTCGTTGAATGTCCCCGGCCTTTTCGCCCTGTTGACGAAGCAAAATAAACCGCCGCATCATGACAATCGTCATGGTCACGGCAATCACGGCGTAGAGCCACCAGTAGCCCGCCATCGCAACATAATAAGTCGGGTCGCTCCACTGCAAGTGCTGGCGTAAGGCCCCCATTCCGATCTGGCCCGCCACCGCCCAGAGCAGCACGAAAACCCAAAGGCTGGTGAACGCAAATTTTTGGGCCCGCCGTTCGGCTTCCGTCGGGGCGGCGCGCACCACAAGCCAATGGGCGAACATTCCGCTGAAAATCCCCAAGAACGGAGCCAACCATGCCAGGACACCTGATTTCGCTGCCGCCGCACTCGCTGTCGAGGCCGCGGCCGACCCCATTGTCAGTGGCAACGCCGCCAGCACCGCTCCCGAGAACGCCTGGCCCGGCGCCGTCCGGCTCAAGGTGCCTTCCACAAACGAGATTACTTCTTCGTGCAGCATCTTGCGTCCACGCGAGAGCCGTTGTTTCACGGCATCCTCGCTCAATTCCAATTCCACCGCCACGCGCTCTACCGACTGCTGTTCGCGATAAAACAAAATCATTGGTTCACGGTACGCATCCGGAATCCGCTCCAGCGCGCGCCAAAGGATCGCTTCTTCTTCACGACTCACGGCCTGCGCCGCCGGCGATGGCTCGAGCGCCGCCAATTCATGGATCGCGTCCACGGTCTCGGCCGCATGAATCGGCTCGTGACCTTGTCGACGCAGTTGTTTGCCAACCAGAAAACGGGCGATGCCGCACAACCACGAGCGAAGCAGGGACGGCTCGCGCAGTTCGGGAAGCTGTTTCCACGCGGCGATGAACGTCTCCTGGGCGATGTCTTCGCTCAAGGTCAGGCTGCCCGTGGCATTGTAGGTGATCGAACAGACCAATGACTGGTACCGTTCGACGATCTTCCGGAAGGCGTCGCGGTCGCCCGTCAGGCTCCATTCCACCAGTTGCATATCGCTACTCGCTGTCGTCGGCATTGTTTGGGTTGTCATCATATCACCGTATAAGTACCGGGAAAGTGTGAAGAGGTGACAAAGAAACTGTCACAACCACCCGTCATCGAGTCAACATCCTGCAAATCAATGTAGTACCGCGAATTTCACGGCTTGCTTCGCTGGGAACACCCCGGTATCATCCGCCGCTACCGTTATGCCGAGGGCTCTAATCACGGGTATTGCCGGACAGGATGGATCGTACTTGGCCGAATTCCTTTTGGCCAAGGGCTACGAGGTCGCCGGCATTATTCGTCGGGCACGCACTGAGCGGCATGAGCGCATCGCGCACATCCAAAACCGCTTACAACTCCACGAAGGGGACGTGCTCGATCAGGTTTCCCTGACGGGTGTGCTCCAGAAGTTCGAGCCCGACGAGGTTTACAACCTGGCTTCCCAATCCTCCGTGTTCCGCAGTTGGGCCGAGCCGATCCTCACGGGCGAAATCAACGCCCTCGGAGTCAGCCGCCTACTGGAAGCAATCCGCAGCACGAATCCCAAGATTAAATTCTACCAGGCCTCCAGCAGCGAGATGTTTGGCAAGGTCCGCGAATCTCCCCAGAACGAATTGACCCCGTTTTATCCGCGGAGTCCGTATGGGGTCTCGAAAACATATGGCCACTTCGTCACGGTGAACTATCGGGAGAGCTACGGGATCTTCGCCGCCTCGGGTATTCTCTTTAACCACGAATCCCCGCGGCGTGGCCTCGACTTTGTCACACGCAAAATTACGCACGGCGCCGCCTCGATTGCGGCCGGACGCAGCCAGACCCTCGTACTCGGGAATTTGGACGTCGAACGCGACTGGGGGTTTGCAGGCGACTACGTCGAGGCGATGTGGTTGATGCTCCAGCAGCCCGCCCCGGAAGATTTTGTGATTGGGCAAGGGAAGGCGCATAGTTTGCGCGATTTCCTGGGAGTAGCCTTCGAACACGTGGGCTTGAATTGGGAGAAGTTTGTCCAGATAGACCCGAAACTGTTGCGGCCCGCGGAGGTCGAGCACGTGGTGGCCGATTGCGCGAAGGCGCACGCGAAGCTCGGTTGGAAACCGCATACCAGTTTTCGTGAACTGGTGGGAATGATGGTCGACTCAGATGTTCAATTACTAAAGGCCCAATCATCGGCTAGGTGAAAGCCTCTCGCACGGTCACCTTCTATCAGCCCGACCTATCTCCATGCGTATTCTAGTCATTAACCATCGCGACGTCAAAAACCCGCGCGCGGGCGGCTTGGAGGAATTGGTCCAGCAAACTGCCAAATACTGGGTTGCTTGGGGACATCACGTAGATCTCTTGTGTGCGGGCTATGCCGGAGGGCGGCGAGACGAGACGATCGATGGTGTTCGCGTGATTCGCGGCCCGAACGAGTACATTTTCAATTGGTGGGCGCCCTGGAAAGCCCGAGCTATCGGCCCGCGCCAGTACGATATCATTCTCGAATACATCAGCAAGGTGCCGTGCTTTACCCCGATTTTCATTCGATCCACACCCACAGCTGTCATGATCCCGCATCTGTTCGGCAAGACGGCGTTTGCCGAATTGCCGTGGTTGATGGCCGCCTACGCCTACGCACTCGAGCAGCCTATCCCTTGGGTGTACCGCCGGTGCCTGTTTTGGGCCCTGTCGAAAACCACCGCCGAGGATTTGCTGGGCCGTGGCATTCCGGAAGAACGCATGGAGGTCATTTATCCCGGCTTCAACGAGGACCTGCTCAAACCAGATCCGCGGGTGCAGAAGACGCCAAATCCGACCCTGATTTATATCGGCCGCCTGAAACGCTACAAGCGGGTGGATCTGATCATCAGTGCCACGGCGAAATTGCAGGCGCAGTTTCCAGATATTCACCTTTTTATCGTGGGCACGGGCGACTACGAGAAGGAGTTACGGAATCAGGTGGCCTCCTTGGGAGTGGAGAAATCCGTGGAGTTTTGCGGATTTGTGAGCGAAGCGCGCAAGAAGGAACTCATGCAAATGGCCTGGATTGGCGCTCAGACGTCAACCATTGAAGGCTGGGGCTTGGGGGTCATTGAAGCCGCTGCCTGCGGCACGCCGACCGTGGCCAGCAATTCACCCGGTTTGCGGGAGTCCGTCCGGGATGGTGAGACGGGAATTCTCGTGCCGCACGGTGATGTCGAGGCCCTGCGGAATAAGGTGTCTGGTTTGTTTGCGGACACGGCGTTGCGCGAGACGATGGGCACGGCAGCCCGCGCCTGGGCCAGGCAATTCTCATGGAAGGAAATGGCGCACCATTCGTTGCAGTTTTTGGAAAGGGCCGCGGGCAAATCAAAATGAAGACGCGCGTCGGACTCTGGGTCACGCTGGCCGTCGCGCTCGCCTACGTAGTGTATCTCGGCACGTATTGGTTGCCTTTGGGGATGAGCGACCAGGAGCTAAGCGCGTCCGCTTCCCGCGTCTGGGACATCAAACAGCAAATCACCCAACATCATGCACTACCATGGTGGACGCCGTGGTACATGAGCGGATCGAGCTACGGGCTTAACCATGCCCGCGGTTTCTATCTTATCCCGTGGATCGCGTTTTCGACGTTCGCCAATTTGATAACCGCAGGCAAGCTCACCGCATTGATGGCCATCCTGGTAGGCGCCGTCGCCATGTACTTTTGCGCGCGGCATTTCATGAAAAACGAATGGGCCGCGGTCCTCGCTGCTGTCGCTTTCACGCTGCATCCCGAGCAGATCATCCGCGCGGCGGGCCACGAGCACACCACCATCGTGCTGTTCTTTCCATTCATGCCGCTGTTGTGGCTCACATTGTCGCGCGCGCTGGAGAAGAATACGTTTCGCGACACCTTTGTATGCGCGCTCGTGGCGGTGCTGGCGTGGTGGACCGATAACAAGCAGGCCTTTATCTTTTTTCTCTTCTTGTTTGCCTACGCGCTCTACTGGCTCTGGCCGCGCCGCAAACAATGGCAGTCAACCGCAAAGACATGCGTCTTGCTCGGACTCCTGGGACTGGCGCTGGGTGCATGGGTGCTCGCGCCGGGCGTCGTCGAATCAAGCGACGTAAAATTGTTCGCCGGCGACCCTCTGGAAGGCTGGCAGAAGAATTATTCCTTCAAGAGCCTGTTCGCTTTGGTTGACCGCAACGGCGTGGTCACGAGCAACACCACGAATATCGTCTACACGCACGCGACCACCGCCGGTGTGCGCAGCCAGGCGGAATTGGAGCAGGTCCAGCGAGTAATGTCTCTCGGCTCCAATTCGCCCGAAAAATATCTGGGCATCGTCCTCGTGCTGGTGATCGCCATTACCGCCCTGTGGAACCAGCGGCGCGCGGATCGCCGGTCATTTTGGTTTCTCGTCGCGGCGCTACTGTGTAGTGTGATGTTCGCGACGAATGGCAGCGTCTGGACAGCGAACTGGCTGACGTGGGACGCCTTGCCATCCCAGCCAACACAACCCATGACGGCTGCCGTGCTGCTGTGGCTGTTGGTGACCGTGGTATTTCTCGTGTTTTTCTGGCTACGGAAGCTGACGAATCCCGAAAAGATCGCGCAAGCGTGCGTGGCGCTGGCGATCTTCCTGTTTTTGCCGGGGTTCAAGGTTCTCGCCGATCTGCCTTACTTCAAGGACATCCGCTCGCCATTTGTGTTTTATGACAGCCCCGCGATGTTCTGGGGCGCGATGCTCGTGGGCTTTTTCGTGACCGACTTTCTGGTCGGTGAGAAATGGCGTCGACACATCCCGAGAATTGTCGGCGTGGTCGGCGTGTTGCTACTTGTGGATTATTGGCCATACCAAGGCCCGGCGAAAGAAACCGATGTTCCCGCACGCACTGCTGAAAACTTGCAAGCCACGTATCGTTCGCTGGCGGCGGACAAGGACTGGGTCAAGAGCTGGGCGTTCACTGGTCGCTACTTTCATTTGCTCGGTCCCATGTGGGGTGGCAAACCCCAGGTGTATGAAGCTTTCTACGACTGGATGGCCCCGATCGGCCTCGGAGCGTTGAAACAACAGGCCTTTGGGTCGTGGGAAAACCATCGGGCATTCCTGAATCTGTTGTCGGCCCGCTATGTGGTCTTCGATAAGACCGACCCGAGCAACGCCCAACAGAAGGGATCGCAGCAAATCCTCGCCATGTACCGGCAGAGCTATCCCGTTTTCGTCGAGAACGAAGATTTTGTGGTGTTCCGCAACGACACAGCCCGAGCTTATATTACGGCGTACAGTCGGGCGTGTCTCTACGCAGGGGACGTCCGCAAGTCGGCGACCCTCGCGCTCGCTCTTTCCGCAAGGAACTGGCCGTTGGTTCAACCGAAAGAGGCAGTGGTGCAAACCTGGAGGCCTGACGATGGGCATATAGAAAAATATGAAAAGATTTATAAGGAAGACAGCTCTCCATTTCCGCCGGTTACCGAATCCGTTCCCGTGTCCTTAAGCGACATCCAACTCGTCCGGGAGAACTCACAGTTGATTCGCATCCATCTGACAGCGCCGTCAAGCTGTCTGGCTGTCATCGCGGAGAGCTATTACCCATTTTGGCACGCGGAGATGGATGGTCAACCGACAGAAGTCCTGCAGGTCAGTTGTGGCGTGATGGGATTGGAGTTACCCGCCGGTACTCACACCATCGCCCTGCGCTACCAACCACCACGGGTCTATGCAGTGGCTGGGGTGGTGAGCCTCGCGACGCTCATCCTGGGGATCGGTTTAACTGTCTTTGGCGGCAAACGCTCGGTGCGTTAGCGATTCTTCCACCATTCAATTGTCCGGCGCAGTCCCTCATCAAGTGGATAATGCGGTTTCCAGCCGGTGCCTTCGCGCAGCTTCGTGTTATCGGCCAGAAGATGCATCGGCTCGCTGGCCGGATAGGGGAGGGCGCCGACCTTTAGCAAACTGACCCGGTCGAGCGTCTCGCCGATCTTCCAGGCGATCTCGCGTACGGTGACAGGCTCTCCACTGCCGATATTGACGGCCCCCGTGAGACAGCTGCCGGCCACGGCGCAGGCCGCGGTGGCCACGTCCTCGATGTGCAGGTAATCGCGTACGCGGTCGCCCGGGACCAGCTTCATCTCCTGGTTGCGCAGCAGGGTATTGATGACGGCGGGCACCAGCCGCCGCGGGTCTTCACCGGGCCCGTATTGATAGAAAAAGCGCAGCCACGCGCTTTCGATGCCGACGGATTGGAGTGCGTCAAAGAGTTCGAGTTTGGCTTGCACGTAGGGCGTGGTCGGCTGTGTCGGGGTCGATTCGCGTTGCGGGGGATCAGCGGGTGCATATTCGAAACATGTTCCGGCCCCGATAAAATGCCGGCAGCCCGCTGTCTGGAGCATGCGGGCCAGTCTCAGGCTGGCCTGCACCCAATCTTTGTTTTGCGGGGCATGAAGGTACTTGCCCGGCTCAACATACCAGGCGAGATGAAGACAACAATCGTAGGAAGCCGGTTGGAGGACGAAAGATGGAGCAATCAGATCGCCGTGAATGATGCGCAGAGATGGCTCGATGTCCGCGACGCGACGGAGGTCGCTCTGGGGGCGCACGAGGGCGTGGACTTCGTGGTTTTGACGCACCAACTCACGTGCGACGTGAGAGCCGATGAAGCCGGCACCGCCAGTGAGCAGGACTTTCACAGTCGCGAGCCGTACTGCGCGGCGTAATATTTCTTGAAATCACCGCTCTTGATCTTGCGCCACCACGACGCGTTCTGGACATACCAGTCAATGGTTGCGTCCAATGCGCTCCCAAAATCGCGTTGCGGTCGCCAGCCGAGTGCGGCGAGTCGGCCGGTGTCCAGCGAGTAACGGCGATCGTGACCGGGACGGTCCTTGACCAACTGGATCAACGATTCGGGCTTGCCAAGCTTGCGAAGAATGCGGCCCGCGATTTCGATGTTCTCAACTTCGTTGCCGCCACCGATATTGTAGGTTTCACCGGACTGGCCGTGGGTGATGAGAAAATCGATCGCAGCGCAGTGGTCCTCGACGTAAATCCAATCGCGCACATTGCGCCCGTCGCCGTAAAGCGGTAGGGGCTTGTCTTCGAGCGCGTTCGTGATGAACAACGGGATAAATTTCTCGGGGTATTGGTTGGGGCCGAAGTTGTTCGAGCAGCGGGTGATTGTGACAGGCACGTTATGCGTTGTGAAATAAGCGAAGGCCAGGCGGTCCGCGCCGGCTTTGCTGGCGGAGTAGGGGTTGCGGGGATTCAACGCCGAGCTTTCGGTGAAGCTGCCGCTGGCGATGCTGCCGTAGACCTCGTCCGTGGAAACCTGGATGAACTTCTTTACACCGAACTCCCGGGCGGCTTCCAGGAGCGTGAATGCACCAAGGACGTCGGTCTTGATGAAATCGTCCGCCCAGAGGATTGACCGGTCGACGTGCGTCTCCGCGGCGAAGTTGACGACGACATCGATGCCCTGGCTCCAGAGGCGCGCTACGATTTCGTGGTCGGCGATGTCGCCCTTCACGAACTGGTGGCGCGTGGCGTCCGGAAGATTTGTGAGGTTTTCGAGATTGCCCGCATAGCTGAGTTTGTCGAGATTGACAATGTGCCAGTCGGGGTGCGCGCCCAAGGCGAACTTCACGAAGTGCGATCCGATAAAACCCGCGCCTCCTGTAACGAGGACGCGCATCAAGTCTTTCCTCGCGAAACGCTGAAGTTGGCGCCCTCGCGTTGGGCAACCAAAAGGCTGGTTTCGAGAAGTTTCTCGTGGGATGCGCCGGCATCGGCCCACCAGCCGTCGAGAACATCGAATGCCAGTTGGCCGCGCTTGATGTAGGCGTTATTGACGTCCGTAATCTCGAGTTCCCCACGGCCCGACGGCTTTAACGTGTGGATGATTTCAAAAACCGAGGGGTCGTACATGTAAATGCCGATGACCGCCAGGTTGGATTTCGGGCGGGTTGGTTTCTCCACGATGCCGATGATCCGGTCGCCACGCATCTCAGCCACCCCGTAGGCACGCGGGTTGGCCACTTGCTTGACGTACACGCGGGCGCCTCGCTTCTGTTTGCGGAACGCGGCCACGCCCCTGCGGATGTCCTTCTCAATGACGTTGTCGCCGAGCATTACGACGAGCTTTTCACCGTCGGCAAAGTGCTCGGCGAGCCGCAAGGCGTCCGCGATGCCGCCTTCGCCTTCCTGGTACGTGTAGTTGATGTGCGGCAGATTGAAGGCGCTGCCGTTGCCGAGGAGCCGGAGGAAATCGCCGGCATTGTTGCCGCCGGTCACAATCAGCAGGTCGCGCACGCCCGCGTCCACCAGCGTCTGGATCGGGTAGAAAATCATGGGCTTGTCGTAAATGGGCAGAAGATGCTTGTTGGTGATCTTGGTCAACGGCGACAGCCGCGTGCCCAATCCGCCCGCGAGGATGACTCCCTTCATTTCTGCTCCTTCGGTGCCATGGCGGGCGAGACTAGCGAAGCACTCGGCGCAAGTCAATCGCTGGCGCAGCCGCAAGGGATTATCATGCTTGACTTTGGATTCACGTTGCGGCCTCCTTACCTGTCTGTGCCGGACGGTCAAACAGTACGCGCGGGTGAGACTCAGGTTGATGCAGGCATGCACGATCCGGGCAAGAGGCTTACCTACCAATCGAAAGTAAGCGACCCTTATTCGAGTCACTCGGTAATCCTTTCGCGGGTTGGCGACGGGAAGGGGCGGAGGGTCTTGGATGTGGGAGCTGCGCAAGGAGTTTTGGCGCAACAATTTACACAACGTGGTTTCGAGGTGACGTGCATTGAGGGTAGCGCGGAGTTGGCAGCCATGGGCAAAAGCCAGTGCCACGAAATGATTGTAGCCGATTTGGACAAGCCGCTACCGTCATTGAACGGAGAATTCGACATGATCGTGTATGGTGACATTTTGGAGCATCTGAGGAATCCATTGGAGGTGTTCAAGGGGTTCAATCGCTACCTGCGCCCGAACGGCAAGGTCATCGTTTCGGTGCCGAATTTTGCCCACCTCTGGGTACGTCTCAACCTGCTTCTTGGCCGCTTCGATTACGCGGACCGCGGAATTCTCGACCGGACCCATCTGCGCTTTTTTACGTTGCGGTCCTTCAGGGATTTCCTGGGGGAGGCCGGGTTGGAAGTGGAGGAAATTGTCGCAACACCAGTGCCTCTGCTGCTGGTGGTGCCGGAACGCCGGCATGGCGGCTGGTTGTATGCCTTGCACAGCCTGAACGCCGCGCTGGCAAAAAGCTGGAAAACCATGTTTGGTTATCAATTCGTTGCTGTCGCTCATGCGAGGGCAACGTCATGAAGCCCAAAGTCGTTGTCGTCATGCCCGCCTACAATGCCGGGCGCACGCTACGTATGACGTATGAGGAGCTACCCAAGGACACGGTCAGTACAGTGATCCTGGTGGATGATGGATCGACCGATGAAACGTTACAGATTGCCCGCGAATTGAAGCTGGAGGTATTCGTCCACGACCGCAACTACGGCTACGGTGCCAACCAGAAGACGTGCTATGCCGAGGCGGTCAAGGCCGGGGCCGAGATCGTCGTCATGGTGCATCCGGATTACCAGTACGATCCCCGGCTTGTGCCGCAGATTATCGAGCCGATCATCAAGGGCGAAGCCGACGTCGTGCTCGGTTCGCGACTCAAGCAGGGTACCGCGTTGCAGCAGGGAATGCCTTGGTGGAAGTATTTTTCGAACCGCTTTCTCACCGGGGTGGAGAATTGGATTTTCGGGTTGAAACTGTCCGAGTTCCACACGGGTTATCGGGCCTTTCGTCGGGAAGTCCTGGAAACGGTCAACTACGCGATGAACTCGGATGGATTTATCTTTGACCAGGAGATCGTGGCCCAGGTGGTGGCGGCGGATTTTCGGATCGCTGAGATTGCTGTGCCGACGCGCTATTTTCCAGAAGCGTCTTCAGCGAGTTTGACACAAAGCACGGTCTACGGTCTCAAGATCCTCACCCTGGTCTTCCGGTTTGCGCTGTATCGTTGGAAGGTCATTCCCGGCCGCCAATTCGCGAGTTTGCGGGCACGTTATCGGAAGGCCTCGCCAGATCCCGCTGCATGAAACGCGACACAACCAGTGCGTCGAAGGTATCCGCTGCGATGAAGGGCTCGTTGCGACCATTGGCCATTTTGCTGGGGATTTACACCCTGATGTTTTTCGCCCTGGCCTATCGCAAGTATTCCATCTTTGCGAACGATTCAGCGGACACGGCGATTTTCGTTCACGCATATTGGGCAACGCTGCACGGGAAGTTTTTTTGGCACTATTTTCTTAACATGTGTTTTTTCGGTGATCACGGCGGGTTTATTCTCGTGGCGCTCCTGCCCGTGTATGCAATCGTCCCGACCGTGCCGGCGTTACTCTTCCTACAGTCAGCATTCATTGCGGTCACCGGGATCCCGATGTATCTGATCGCCCGCAAGGCCCTGCAGGATCAATTTGCCGCATTGTGCGTGACCGCCGCTTTTCTGTTGTTTCCCACAATCGCTTCCCAGCACGTGAATCAAATTCACGACACCCAATTCATTATCGTGTTCCTGCTATTCACTTTCTATTTCTACTACACGGAGCAGTTCGGGAGGTTTGTCGCGTTTACGTTGCTGTCGTGCCTTGGTAAGGAGAATGTCCCGCTCACCTTGATGATGTTCGGAGTCTACGCAGCCCTGCAACGGCGGCATTGGAAGTGGATCGTCACCCCGGTGGTCGTCAGCATCGGGGCGATGGCGCTTCTGTTCAAGGTGGTCATGCCCTATTATCGCGGCAACCAACCCTATCGTTCGTTCGCGTACTTCGGCCCGTTGGGTGATACCCCGCTGCAGGTATTGAAAACAGCCGTGTCGGAGCCGGGAAAGGTGTTCTCCGTGCTTTTCGGAGCGCAGAACGTCGTGTTCTTCATCCAATTGATTCAGCCGGTGGCGTGGATCTTGCCGTTTTTGTCGCTATCAATCATCTTTGTCCTGCCCGATCTGCTCGTGAACCTGCTGGCTGATAACGTTTCGCTGAAGGTTATCCGCTGGCATTACAATTTGACTGTGGGCGCGTTTCTTTTCGTCTCCGCCATCTTCAGCATCCAGAAATTGAACGCGTGGTTGGCGAACCGTTTTGGTGCGGCCCGTTACGCCGCGGGTTTCGGCGTGTTGCTGGCGTGCCTGACTTTATCCAGTTGGACGCTCTGGTTCGACCCGAACGATTATGTCCGGCCGCCGCAAGCCGACACATTGGAAAGAGCCCTGGCGATGATCCCCGGCGACCAATCGGTGCTTGTGCCACAAACGATGTTGGCCCACGTCGCCAAGCGCTGGTATTTCAACACCATCCAGCATTGGGTGTATCACGAACACAAACCGGAAAAGATTTTCGATTACAAGTACATTATCATTGATGCAAACGAACGGCGACCTGCCTGGAGCGTGCCGCAAGAGGTCATCAAAGCCTACGCGTCCAATCCCAGTTATGAATTGATGTTGAACGAGCAGAATGTCCTGGTCTTTCGGCGGGCTGGACAAGACATCTTGCAGACCAAACCATGAGTAGTCACGAAAAACAGACGGCTCCGGCAATGAAGACCTCTTCCGTTGGGGCGCCTGACAAGGACTTATCCCGCTGGGAATTGTGCAAGTGGTCGGCGGGCTTCGGTCTCCTTTATGTACTGCTTCATCTCCCGTTTCTATCGCGATACGACTTGTTCCTCAGCTCGGGCAACGCGCAGTGCTATCTGATGATGAAACGGATCCTGTCGGGCGAGTTTTACATCTATCAGTGGGCCGGTGATTACACAGGAATGGGGCCGGTGGATTTTCTGACGGCACTGTTCTTTGCGAGTTTCAAACCCTCGCTGGAGCTTTGCGCCCTGGTGAACCTACTCTTTTGGGGACTGGGCATTTCACTGTTGGTGGCGAGCGTGGGCCTTTGTCTCGGGAAACGGGCGGCCATCGGCGCTGGTTGTGCGCTGGCGATTGGTATGCCGTACTTCTTAAAGTTCACCATCGTGCCCTACGGTTCCGGCTACAATCTCACGGCCACATATGTGGGCTTGTTTGTATGGTTGACGATCCTGCTCTTGCGTCGGGGGCCGCAGAGCCGCCTTTGTGCGCTGACGGCGTTGATCATGGGCTGGCATTGGTACGCGCTCAAGAATGTGCTGGTGGTCTGGCTCGCGATCGGCGTGGCCATGATGGCGTTGCCACAAGGCCGCGATTTTTTGAAACGATTTCTTCGTTCTAAAATGGCGGTCTTTTCAGCATTCGCCTTCCTCGTCGGCTACAGTCCCGAACTGCTCTATAAAATGGGCCTCTTTGCTTCCGCCGCGGAAAGGTCAAAGGACTCGACAACCTTTCTGGGCATTGCGTCCCCGGACTTGATGGTTCGCAACTGGTATATGGAGCTTCGCTGTATCCCGGCCTATTTCAATGCCGATCCCTGGGCACGCTCACCCGAGGGTGTGCATTACCTCAATCACATGGAGAATTGGGAAAGTTTTCCACTGAACCCGGTCGATATGATTGGCATCCTGGCGGCCTTCGTCGTGATTTCCTTCTGCCTGCATATGGCGATTCGCAGTTATCGTGAGAAGAACCTCGAAGTCTTTATCCTGGCAATGTGCCCGTTCGTCACGTTCTTTACCGTGTTGATCGCCGCTCGATCGGGCGGCGGCTATTACGGGATTCGGCGCTATATCATGCCCGCCGGCGTCGGCTTGCTGGCATGGCTGGGTGTGTACCTGAGCCAGGCCGTGAAAGACCGGAACTGGGGAGTCTCGGTTCTCCTCGTCGCAACACTCGTCGCCTCCGTGTTCCATCAAATGGGTATGCACGGATTGCCGGACGAATTGGTGGATTACCGTATAACCGTCCACGACATTGAAGCGGGCGGCTACAAATACGGGATGTCCTGGTATTCCTTTTCGCATCTGCTGACGGCCCTGAGTGATGAGAAGGTCATATTCGGAATTATCGACCGTACATTTCAAAGTCCTTACCAGAAGCCGGCGGCCGAGGCCGAGACTGTCGCAATTGTCTGGCCGGCGATGAATCCTCCGCCGTATGAGTTCGCACAGACGCTGTTCTTCGGGGGCGTGAAGTTCAAGGATGACTCCGTCAGGAAACTACCGGAAACCATTTCCATCCTAGGTCATGAGTATCGGCGGATTAGCGAACCGAAGATCAACGGTGAGCTCGGCTGGGCGCCATACCGGAAAGTTATCTAGCTTGGCTTTGGCAGCTGGAATATAAGGGCGAGCAGGAGATCCTGGTCCGTTTCCGATTATCAGACAGCCGGGCCGATCTGCGCATTCAAAATGGCCAGAATCTCTTCGCGGCGAACGGGGATATTGCCCATCTTTCGGCATTCGACGGCGGCTGCGCAATTCCCGAGGAACACGGACTCACACACATTGGCTCCGGCCGCAAGGCAGCAACTAATCGTCGCCAACATGGCATCGCCCGCGCCCATCGGATCGGCCACAAGGTTGGCAAACGACGGCAAATAATCGGGTTGAAAGCGTTTCTTGATCTCGTGCAGAGGAAGCAATCGGCATTCTTCGCCCATCGGGTTGCCATTGGTGTCGAAAATCATGAGGCCCCGTTCGGCCAGCGTCACGATCAGGGATTTATTGCCCGTCTGCGCCAGAATCAAGGCCCCGAGATCGGCGATGCCGCTTTCCCGGTCGCATAGTGCAACGCGGGCCTCTCGTTCCGAAGGCGTCGCCATGGTTATGCCTTTCAACCGGGTCACGTTCCCCATTTGGGAACTGGACTGAACATCGCCGATCACCGGCACATTCCGTTTTGCTCCAATGGAGCACAGCAACTCCAGCAGCGGGTTGGTAATCACGCCATAACCGAAGTCGCAGATTACGACCGCGTCCGCCGTTCCAGCTGCCGCCGCGATCTTTTCCTGCAATTGGGCTGCGATGGGCGTGTCGAGATTGTGATCACGAAATTGGTTCACGTTCAACAGTTTCTTGCCTTCAGACAAATAACGGGTCTTGAGCGTGGTGGGGCGTGCTGGATCGACCACTAATTCTGCCGGAACGTTGCGCTTCGCCAGTTCGGTCCGTACGTAATCACCTTCGGTATCCTGGCCGATGACACTACAGAACCTGACCGTGGCGCCCAGGGCTTGCACGTGCTGCGCCACGATGCTCGCGCCACCGAGAAATGTCTCGGAATCCAGCGGTCGCACGACGATTACAGGCGCCTCAGCGCTCATGCCAAGGCCATCACAATACACGTAGCGATCGACAATCGTGTCTCCCACCACGAGAATGTTCTTGCCGTGGATTCGCGCGAGCATCTTGCTCATGCTGTCTCCTGTGATGCCGTGGCGTTTGCAGAATCCCTGTACCTGCTCGATACCCGGCTCGATCCGATCCTTCAAATCCTCAATAATACGCGTGGAGGAATAGACCACGTCGCCAGAACTGAGCCGCACCTCGCCACCGTACGATTCAACGATTTGGCGTTCACGGCCAAAACGACCTGTCGTCACATTCTGGAATTCCTTGCCCTTCACGTAGATGTTGGGCTTGATCAACTCCAGGATTGGCCCGGCCCATTCGTGATCGTCAAAAATGACGTAATCCACCACTTCCAGGGCAGCCAGATTCTCGGCGCGAAGATGCTGGGGAACGTACGGGCGGAAATTACCCTTGTGCACAACGCCGTCACCGCTAACCGAGACCACCAGCAGATCACCCTGTTCCTTGGCCCAACTCAGGTGGCGCAAATGTCCCGGGTGCAGGATGTCAAAGCAACCGTGGCATTGCACCACAACCTTGCCGTCGGACTGCGCCTGACTCACGATGACCTGTAATTCCGCCGGCGTGACGATCTTCTTGTGATAGTTCACGATTCTACTTTCCCTTGTACCGCTGGCCGCGGTAAACGTTGCTTGGGGATCGCTCCTGGTTGACGCATCTCCTTCGTCAGGCCCCCAATGGCACGAAAAACATTTAAGAGGTTACGCGGCTTTAGGGCAGACGATCTCCCCACGACCCGTGCCACATCCTGGACGCCGACCTCCGTATAGGTATAGCCGGCCTTCAGGAGTTTCACCAAGGCCTCCGCTTGGTACGCGAAACCGTCTGTGCGGATGGAAATGGTCCTCAAAACATCCCGTGGAAATACGACGGAATGATTGTAATAAGGGACCCGCAGCCGGAACAATGTATTGATGATAATTGTGAAGCCCCGCGAGCCAACCCGTCGCCCCACGGACCGAAATTCCGGATTGGAGATATAGGGAATAACGATGTCGGCGTGCCCGATGCGTTCCAGAATCGAGCCGATGGTCGCGGTCGGCAAAGCATTATCGGCGCAGATCCGGATAATATAGTCGCATTGGGCTGCCGCCGCGCCCTCTTTATAGGCCCCACCGAACCCAAGGTTTCGCTTGTTGTGCACGACCCGAATCTTATCATTCTTCCCGGCCAGCCGCCCCATCACGGCGCCCGTTCCATCGGTGCTGCCGTCGTTGACCAGGATGATCTCGAAATCAGATACGTGGCCGTTGGCCGCGGCCAGAATCGTGTTCACCGTTGCCTCAACGTTTCCTTCTTCATTGAGGGCGGGCACAATAAATGAAACACTCGGTTTTGACGTTGCAGGGCTCATCGCTCGGCGCGGCAGATGGGGGATAATAAGCGAGTTTTAGCGCCCCGGCAAGTTAAAGGTCATGAGCCGCAACCCCGAAAAACACGGTATGCCAGCAGCGCGGCAATGGTGAAATTGTCCTGAATTTGCCCCGCAGCAATCATTTCGAGGCCACGAGCCAGCGGTAGCCATTCCCAGCCCGCCACCTCTTGCTGGTGAATGCTCTGGGGTTCGTGCACCTCAGCAGTTTCGTCGGAATAAAACAGGTGCGTCGGGTTGTACACCGTGTCGAGGCCCGTATGGTAGAAGAGCAGGGGACGCGGATTTGCGCAGCGGATACCAGTTTCCTCGAGGCACTCCCGCACCGCTGCCGCGGCTGGTTCTTCGCCATCATCGACTCTGCCGCCGGGGATTTCCCAGGAGAGCCGGTGGATGAGCAGCCGGTACTGGCGCACCAGCAGGACCCGATCACCCTTGACCGCCACCAGTCCCGCGCGCGGGCCGAAGTCGGTGACGTAGTATTCCTTCGTGTATTCGGCAAACGTGGCTCGGGTCGTATAGACCTTTTGGTAGGGGTTCTCGTACACGAGATGGCGCTCGCCCAGTTGAGGTAATTCCATGACGTCACACAATCTGAAGTTCCGGCATCGGCACGACGAAATGCCCGCCCTGTTCCAAAAACTTTTGGTGCTTGATGAGGATTGGTTGCGCGTAGTTCCACGCCAGAATCACCACATAGTCCGGCTTGCGCTCATAGAGTGATTGCGGCGGCAGGACGGGAAGGTGATAACCCGGACTGAATGTATTATGTTTGCGCGTGTTGTCGTCGGCGATAAAACTGAGCTTGTCGCCGAGATCGAAATGATAGAGTAACGTGGTACACGTGGCCGACGCGCCGAATCCCGCGACCGTCTTTCCCTGCGATTTGAGCCGGACCAGTTCGCCGAGGACCTTCGCTTTGACACCATCGATGCGGGCGGCGAAAGCCCGGAAGCTCTCCGGCTTGTCGAAGTGGAGACGTTGTTCGAGGGCGAGATGCTCGGAAACCGAGGCCGAAACCTTTCGCGGGCCACCGGTCAACTGTGCCGTGCCGCGTAGTGACCCCCCCTTCATTGCAATGCGCTCGACTTCAATCAACTCCATACCGTGTCGCGCGAGGAAGGTCTGCAGCGGTTTCACGGAGTGATAGCACAAGTGTTCGTGGTAGACGGTATCGAAGAGCAGCTTTTCGACGATGTCCACCATGTACGAGACCTCAAACACGAAGATCCCATCCGGAGCAAGCAGTTCCCGAATCCCCTCGGCCATGCCGCCCAAATCGTCGGCGTGCGCGAATACGTTGTTGGCCGTGACAATGGTCGCGGCGCCGTGCGTCTGTTTGATCGTGCGGGCCAGATCCGGCGTGAAGAACGCGCCAAGCGTTTCAATGCCGGATTCCGTGGCTTGTTTCGCGATCTCGCGTGCCGCGTCAATGCCGAGCACCCGCATGCCCCGCTGTTTAAAAAACTTCAGGAGTGACCCATCATTGCTGCCAACGTCGATCACGAGCGCACCGGCCGGCGCGTTGGCCCGCCTCAACACTTCATCCGTGTATTCGCGAAAATGCTCTACGAGGCTCGTGGAGATCGAAGTGACGTAGACGTAGTTGCCGAAGAGGATGTTGGGATCGACGACATCAAGCAGTTGGACGTGTCCGCAGGCGCAGCACAGGTACAGGTCAAGCGGGAAGATTGGTTGCTTCTCGTTCAGCCGCGAGGCAGGGACGTAGTCGTCGGCTATGGGTGTCGGCCCCAATGGCACGACCAATTCGAGGTCGCGCGAGGCACACAAACGGCAATTGTCGCGGTGATAAGAGGGCGAATTCATAGTGACGCCAGGCTGCGGGTCAACGATTCATGGGATTGCAGGGTCATGCCGCCATCTACTACAATGTTCTGGCCGGTCACGATCGATGCCTGGGGGCTGCAGAGGAACGCGATGACCTGCGCAACTTCTTCCGCGGTGCCGATCCGTCCGAGCGGGACGATCTTCTTGAAATGGTCGAGGAGCTTTTCGTTCTTGAGGTAGAATTCCCGCGATTCCTCCTTGATGATCGACGCGGGCGAAACCCCGTTTACGCGAATTCCTTTCGGCCCGAGCATAACCGCGTAATACCGCACCATGTGATCAATACCCGCCTTGGCGACATGGTAGCTGACCGGTTGTCCGGACACAACGAACTGCCCAATGATTGAACTGACCAGCACGATGGCACCGCCACCATCGAATTCATTTGTGAGGCGCTCAATGATTTGTTTGGTCGCGGTCAGGGACGTCTCAATCTCACCGGCCCAACTGTCGCCCTGGCCGCGGTACCGCTGGAGGAAGGCGAGGCTGCTCAGTTTGCCATTCGTTTGGAGAACTTCGGTGAGCGCAGCTTCGAGTTGTGCCTTGTCGAGCAGGTCCGCCACCCAATGACGAACATTCGGCAGGTTCTTATCAGATTCCGCCGGTGCTCGTCGGCCGATGACCGAGACAACATGGCCGTTGTCGGCGAATAGTTTCGCGAGGGCGCGCCCAGTGCCCCGCGTCCCGCCGATAATAAGGCTATGCTGTTTCTTCATGGGTTCCGAACGGCCTCCGTCAAAGATTTCATGAACTGTTGTCGACCGGCAAGATCTGTTTCTTCCGGCGACCACGGCGCAAACGCGGTGTCGGCACGGTTGAATGGACCATTGGTTGTTTCGTGGAACACCAGGAAGTCTGAGCGGATCAGCAGGCTGTGAAATCGCGGGGTATCCAGGCGGTAGTAGAAGGGATGTCCTGAGGAATAGTCGCCAAGCGGGACGACTTCCGTAACCGCACCGGCATCATCGAAAAACACCGCGCTGGCCGAACCCTCAATCAGGTGGAGCGATTCGCTCTTGTTGAAATGTTTGTGCGGCCGGATATAGCAATCCCCCGCGAGCACAATCAGCATCTCATGAATTCGGTTGTCGTTCTCTTGATGCGCGCAGATGCGGATTCGCCGGCGTGGATTCCCGGCCGCCCTCTTTTTTAGTAGATCGATGTCCGCCCTGCCCACCACGGCCAGCGGCCCGTTGACGACGAGGACTTCACTATTGAGTTCCTTGAATCGCATTTCAGACCTTGAGTGCGTACTTGCTGCCGGCGAAAATTGATGCAAACTTTCCGCCCTGTTCCATGAAACGCTGGTTGCTCTGGATCACTTTGTCTTCGCTCTCCGGGCTCAGGCACAGCAGGCACAGTTTTATATCCTTTTCGAGCAGCGCGCTCGACCCATAAATCGGAAGCCGCGATCCCGGCATGAGCAAGCCCTGCTTGTGAGGATTGTCATCGGCAACAAATTCAACACAGTCTTGCAGCCCGAATACGTTGATGAAAACACAACTCAGATGACCGGCGCCCAGGAACGCGATCTTACCTCGCGTCTGTCGGTGGTTGCGGAGAAACCGGCCCAGGCGATCATGCTTGTCCGCAAAACTGTCCCGAAATGCCTGACCGATGGCTTTCTCGGTAGTTGGGGTCGATGGGGCTTTGACCTTCTCGTCAACTTGGGCGATGGCCACCAGAGAGTTCTCGAGGGCGTAGGGAAAACTCTCAAACGCAACGAGAGAGAAACCCCGGGAGGCGAAGCAATCCCGGAACGTTTGTGGCGTGAAGTAGAAGACGTGTTCTTCCCATACCGTACTGTAGTCACACTGCTCCAGGGCCCGCCGGCAATCCGGCGATTCGATCACGAGATAGCCGCCGGGATTAAGCAATCCCTTCAACGCCTCGAGGAAGCTCGCGATGTCATGGGCGTGCTCCAGTATATGCCTCGCGATCACAATGTCCGCGCGGCCATGCGCGCTCACAATGCCGCGGATGGCAGGAGCGAGTGCGGCTTGAATCGTCTCCCCACCGGCGCAGGGATCATCGATGCCCAGATCGGTTTTTAAGTCGATGCGCCACGTCTTCTTCAGCCCCCGCGACTCCAGACGGCGCAGCGTCGTGTCATCTTTGTAGCTCACCCCCCAGATCGTCGACTTTTCCGTGATGCCCGGAAGCGCGGCGATCATGTCCGCCACGCGGTCGAGATGCGGTTCCGGCTCGCGATAGGTGATCCAGTCGAAGCGCGGTCGCAGTTCGTTTGCGGGCGGGGGATCGAGGAGTTGAATCACGCCGCAGCCCTGGCACTGGCCGACGGCGAGTGGGTGGGTGTATTCCTCTTGGTTGTGGTCGCGGAGGAAACGATTGCATAAGGGCTGCTTTCCGAAATCGAGCAGCATGGCGACGGTGTCCCGCTGGCAAAGTCGACAGATATTCATAGGGCTGATATCACTCAAAGACGATGTAGGAGTAATCGCCGGTGTACCCCGTCTGTTGGAACAGCCATTCCCATTCCTTGGGCGTCAGGAACGCGCGGCAGGTGAGCTGCCAGTAGAGCAGGTTGGCCTTCTCACGTTCGTTGCGATAGGTCTCGATGATGATGTGCTTGGGGCCGCGTCCCACGCGCTCGATTTCCTGAAGGGCCGCGAACAGTTCGTAGTTGTAGAGATTGTGGAGCGTGTTCACCGTGAAGACGAAATCGAAGGAGCGATCGGCGAACGGCAGTTTGCTCGCGGTGCCAACCTGGAGAAAAGGCCGCACCTCCTCCTTTGCGTGCTCGATGCCATACGAAGAAATGTCGATCCCGGTGACTTTCGCTCCCGGCACCACCTGGGTGAATTCGTACAGCAGGAATCCCTTGCCGCAACCGACATCGAGAATGTTGGCACCGGGCTTGATCTGGTAATGACGCGCCATGGCTTCTGCGACAGCCCGCCAGCGTCCGTCGTATTTATACCCGCCATAACCATACTTGCGGTCGCCGTCCCAGTAATCCTTGTCAAACCGGGTGGCCACCTCGGCGCATTCCGCCTTGTCGGCTTCGTTCACGCGCGCGACGTAGTCACGCTTCGTGGACTTATGCACCTTCATGATGAAATCGACGTATGCCATGGGATTGCTGAGTTTGCCCGCTACGGCTTGTGTTGATATTCGAGGGACTGACGGGCGATTTCAATCCAATTCTCCTCCACCCAGCGGCTGATCTCCGTCAGACCTTCTTGCAGGCTGATCTGGGGCGACCAATGCAGCTCGGTGCGGGCGCGGGTCGAATCGATTACGTATGCGGCGTCCTGTCCGGGGCGTTCCTCCACGACCGTTGTAGCATCCGCGAATTTAACACCCATGCTTTTACAGATCATTTCCACTACATCGCGCACGGCAACGCCCCGGTCGGGGGATAGGTGGTAAATCTCGCCGGGTTGGCCGCGTTCCAGCACCGCGAGTTCGCCGTGGGAGACGTCGCGGATATGGATGTACGACTTCACCGCCTTCCCGCCGCCATGGAGTTGAATCTTCTTTCCAAGTTTCACATAGATGGCCGAGCGCGGGATGATTTTGAACAACTGCTGACGCGCCCCGTACACGTTGGTTGCGCGGACGGTCACGAGAGGAAATCCGAACTGCTTGTGGTACGTGCGCAGCAGAAAATCGGCGGCGGCCTTGGAAGCGGCGTAGGGGGTGCTGGGATTCATGGGCGCGGCTTCCGTTACCGTGCCCACACAAGTGCCGTATACTTCCGGCGAGGAGATGTGCAGATAACGGCGCAGGTACTTCTGTTTGCGAAGATGATTGACCAGCAGCGCCAGCGAGACGGTGTTGGTCTGGAACCAGTGTTCGGGATGCTCCCAGCTCGGCGCGACTTCGCTCTGCGCGGCAAAATTCACGATTTGTCCGGGCTGCTCCGCGTCCAGCAAAGCGAGTAGTTTGCTCGTGTCGTGGTTGAAATCGAATTGATGATACCGGTAACGTGATAAATCCTTCCGCGACTTGTATTTCAGGAACAACGCGGAACGTTCGGCAGAGCGACTGACGCCGATGACTTCATTGTTCGGGTCGTCGAGCAACAGGTCGACAAAATCCTGCCCAGAAAACGAGTTGGCGCCGAGCACGACGATCTTGTTCTTCATGACCGAATCTCCTTCAAGGCGCGTCGCGCGTTTTCGAGTTGTTGGGCTTGCCGCGCTTTCTGGTCGGCTTCGCTACGGGCGAAACGCCTCCGTTGGCCACCCACCGGCAGAAAATCATTCAGGAGGATGCAACACCATTTTATCCGGTACACGGGCAACAAAAGGTCCATCCGCCGGGCATGCGCTTCCGGCTGGGAGAGGCCGGAGGTGATGGCGTGGACGACCGCCGGATAAAAATCCGCGGAAACGGACAGAGACGGCTGACAGAAGAAATCGCAAACAGTCTTCGCGGGGTCATCCCAGCCGGCATACTCGAAGTCCATGAAGCGTAGGCGACCCGTGGGCTCCAAAAGCGCGTTGTGAAAGCCGAAGTCGGATGGTGACAGGCAGCGGTCCGACGCGACGATCTCCGCCTCCAAGGGCAATCCCAATGCTGTAGCCTTTGTTCGTGCTGCTCCCGCAATCGTATTCCAGCGGGGTACGAGATCGTCACGAATAAATGCTGCCGCTGCCGTGTCTTCCACGGCACGAAGATTCTGTAGCCGTCGCTCAACGCAAGCCAGATGCCCGGCGATGCTGAAGCACGCCTCGGAGGCAATGGGCAGGGCTTTCGCCGTGGGTTTATCCTTGTAGCGGTTCAATTCGTTGAAGAAATCCAATGCCTGTTTTACGGCGTCCTGGTCGACTTCGGTGACCAGTAGCCGTCGTCCTTCGACGAATTCAAACAGTCCGAGATGATTCTTGGGATCGCACGCCAGCGGCCGCGGCAGACACCGCACACCGCTTTGCCAGGCAAACGTCGCGAAGGAGAACTCCGCCGCAAGCCGGTCGCGTTTGTCGTCGGGATGTTGAAAGTAAGCTTTCAGTAGCGCGGGCTTTCCCGTTGTGTGAACGCGGAAGACACGATTGTTCGCGCCGCCAACGAGTTGCTCCGGAGGATGCGTTACCGACAGCCCCGCTTTCGCGACGAGGGCGGCCACTGCGTTGTCGAAGTCTGCGGCGTTCATGATGGGAGCAGCCGATCGCCGATTTCCGGCCAGGACGCAAAACGGTGAAACTGTCGGGCCTCGGGATGATGATTGTTGGGATCGAACAGGATGCGCTCGACGTCCCGAGGGAAGGCGGGTTCACCCAGGAACTCCGGGAGGTCGTCGATAAAGTGCGTGCAGCCGACTTCCGCAATACGCTTCAGCTTGGCTTCCTTGGTCAATTCCAGAAACACATGGTCGCCGTCCAGTCCCTTGCTTTTGAGCCATCCGCGGGCGCTCTGGTGGAGATCGTACTGTTGGCCGCGGAATGGATGGCGGGTTTTGTGGCTGATGATGTACGCGGAGATACTGCGCTCTCGACAGCGCGCAAAAAAGTCCAGCACACCCGGAAACGGCGCGGCGTCCGCCATGCACGCCCCGTACACGTGCCCCTGCAACTCGGTCCACAAATCCTCCTGGCCGCAGCGACGCAGGTAATCGCGCACTGCGTCCTTGACAACGGGCGTCTCCTTGGGGACCAGCCCTTGTTTCACGGCTGCCTGGTAAAACACCTCGTCGTAGCAGACGATGGTGTTGTCGAAATCGACGCCGATCAGCATGCCGCGGTTACTCCCGGGCCATGTCAATGATGGGCCGGGCGACTTTTCCGGCTTCCAGATCATCGATGGCCTCGTTGATGCCATTCAGGGAATAGGTCTTTGACATGAGCGGCGCCAGATTCAACCGGCCCTCCTCCAACAACTGGCAATAGCGCGGGAAATCACGATCGGGAAGATTGTCGCCACCCCACGTGCCCAGCAAGCGCTTGCCCATGTTGAGTTGACGCGGATCCAGATCCAAGCGTTCTCCGTGGCGCGCGTTGCCGACAATGACCGCCGCTCCACCCTGGTTGCGAACGCACTGCAAGGCTTGCTGCATCACTGACGGACGTCCCGTGGCCTCGATGGCAAAATCAACCCCACTGGGACAGAGGCGCAGGATTTCGGCGACGGGATCTGTGGTGGCGGCTTCCACGCAATGGGTCGCGCCCATTTGCGTTGCCAGATCCAGTTTGTCCCGGTGCAAATCGACCGCGATGATCATTTTGCAGCCGGCGATGGCTGCGGCCGCGACCGCGCACGACCCGATGCCGCCGATGCCGAAGACCGCGATGGTTTGGCCCGGTTTGACCTGCGCGGCATTGAACACTGCGCCCAGTCCGGTCGGGACGGCGCAACCGAGCATCGCCGCATCGCGCATGTTTACCTTCGCAGGAAGGACAGTGAGCCGATTCTCACTGATGACGGAATATCGGCTGAACGTGGTGATCGCGCCGGAGTTTACTTTTCGACCGTCCCAGTGATAAACGGTGCCGGGAACATCTCCGCCCGAACCTTTGATCCAAGAGAGGATGGCGCGGTCACCTTCCTTGACCTTGGTGACGCCGGGGGAAACGCCGCGCACGATGCCGCTACCCTCGTGGCCGAGGCAGTGCGGAAGAAACTTGTCCTCGCCGCGATAGCCCCGGCATTCCAACACCTGCGTGTGACAGACGCCGCTGACCGCGATCTCGACCAGCACCTGGCCGGGTTTCAACACGGGAATCTCCAGCTCGCCGAGAACCAGCGGCTTGCCCGTCTCCACCAGAATGGCCGCGGTGGTCTTCACCGCGCCGCCTGCAGGATTTTCTCGGCGATGTGCGGACCCGTCAGGCCGAAGACCTCGCGCGCGTACTCCTGTTCGCCGGCTTCGTGGAGAAACGTGTCCGGGGTTGCGATGCGGCAGA
>Ga0247667_1000172_pt1 | contig 25504 bp, 19 predicted proteins | sample CNK08_metaG_FD_183027 | JGI IMG/M metagenome (GOLD analysis project Ga0247667, IMG submission 183027) | Soil microbial communities from Purdue University Martell Research Forest, Indiana, United States - CNK08 | ecosystem: Environmental > Terrestrial > Soil > Temperate forest > Bulk soil... | reverse complement strand
GCGGGGCGCCGGCGGGGGGGGGGGGGGGGGGGGGGGGGCCGGCGCGCGCATGCGATCCCGACGTGCGCAGGGGAGGTGCCTGGTGCCCCATGTCTTCGGCCGCCGTCAGGAACTTGAGCTCGTGCGTATCGTCCGGTTTTGCCGGTGCAGGCCGGGACGGGGGGGGCGGGGGGGGCGGGGGCCGTTGCGCTGAACCAGGCGGCGCCGGCGTGAACTTTGGCTCAGAGGGCGGCTTGACCACCGGCGTGCTCTTGGGTGTGGCCGTCGCCGAGCTGAACGCCCGATAATTCCGCCACGTCACGAACGAGCGCTTCTTTCCATCCGGTCGGATGGAGTCCGGTGCCAAGAGCTCGTAAAACGGCATCGCCTTCGACACCCACTCTTCGTCTGAGCCGGACCGGAAGAACGCCGCCGCCGGCTCCGCCGCGTCGGTACCGAGCAACAACGCTACCTGCCACGGCTCGGCGAAGTACTGCTCGTGCGTCTCGACGTCGTGCGGGCTGAGACTCAATGGCAGCGGTGGATGCGTGTGGTACCAGCCGATGAGATGCGCCTTCTGCTCCTCGAGCTGCGCCGCAATGCGGTCCCACAGGCGCGTGATCACGTCGCGCGTGCGATCGCCATAGATCGCCTGATTCAAGCGAAGGGCGGCGTCGATCACGAGGTACGAGACGTTCGTTTCGGGACACTCGCACAGATCGCCGATCAGGAAGCCGAGGACCCCCTGCCCCGGACGCGCGGGCGTGGCCACGTGCTCGTGCACCGCCGACAGGGCGGCCTGAGAGAAGAAGACCGGGAAGGGCATGTCTCCCGGCCGCTTGGTGCCCTCGCTCGACGGGGCCCACAGGATCGACCGGGCGACGGGAATGACTTGCCGCAGCGGACCGCCCGTAGTCATCGCCCCAAGATAATGCGCACGGGGCGCCGGGCCCTAGCGCACCGGCCCGTCACGCGAGCGTGGCGGCGATGAGGTCGGCCGCCCGCTCCACGTCCGCACGGGTCACATCGAGGTGGGTCACCGCGCGCAGGCGCCGCGCCCCGAACGGCACGACGAGCACACCCGCGCGAGCCAGCTTCGGGATCACGGCCTCCGCGGTGTCGCCCGCTCGCGCCAGGTCGATCATCACGATGTTGGTCTCGGGTACGGAGGGGCGGACGGCCCCGCAGCCGGCCAGTCGGTCCGCCAGGAGCCGCGCATTCGCGTGATCGTCGGCGAGGCGAGCGAGATGGTGATCGAGTGCGTACAAGGCCGCGGCGGCGAGCACGCCCGACTGACGCATGCCGCCGCCCAGCCGTTTGCGAATCTCCCACGCCCGCGCCCGCTCCACGGTCCCCGTCGCGAACGCGAGGCAGGATCCGACCGGGCAGCCGAGCCCCTTCGAGAAGCTCACCATCACCGTCGCCGCTCCGACCGCGAGTCTCGCCAAGGTCACGCCCAGCGCGGCCGCGGCGTTCCAGAGCCGCGCGCCGTCCAGGTGGACCGGCAGGCCCGCGGCGCGCGCCACGGCCACGATGCCGTCCATGGTCGCCGGCGGCATGAGCTTCCCGCCCGCCGCGTTGTGGGTGTTTTCGACCGAGACGGCGCCGGCGCGAGGCACGTGCGGCGATCCGGGGCGGAGCGCCGCCCGCACCAGCTCGGGCGTGAGGAGCCCGTCGGGCGTGGCGATGGGACGGATCTGGACGCCCCAGTTCGCGGCCACGCCACCGAGCTCGTAGTGCACGAGATGGGCGTCGGCTTCGAGCAGGAGTTCGCTGCCGGGCCGCGCGAGCAGGCCCACGGCGGTTTGATTCGCCTGCGTCCCGGACGGGAAGAACAGGGCGTCGTCCTTGCCGAGCAGCTCGGCCACCCGCTCTTCCAGACGCCTCGTCGTCGGGTCACGATCGAGGACATCGTCGCCGACCTCCGCGTCCGCGATCGCGCGGCGCATCGCCGCCGACGGACGCGTGACCGTATCGCTCCGCAGATCGATCGGGCGGCCGGTCATCCCAGTCGAACCCGTTGGGAGCGGCGCATGCGGATCAGGTCGTACATCTCCGCTACCTCCCCTCCCAGCAGGAACAGATAGGCCGTGTAGTACACCCAAAGCAGAAACAGGAACAGCGCGACGATGTTGGCGTCCGAGGCCACGCGATCGAGCGTCGCGAACCGGGTGACGTAGAGCGCATAGAGGCGCTTGGCCACCTCGAAGCCGAGGGAGCAGAACACCGCCGCCACGAGCGCGGTGCGCCAGTGAATGCGGCGACTCGGCAGGAGCTTGAAGATGATGTAGAAGAGCGCCACCCCCAGCGCGAAGGACATCGTCTCGAGTCCGAACCGCCACAGCCAGTCGAGGAAGAAGCTCCGCGTCACGCCGCCCGCGTTGCGCGCCTCCCAGGCCGCCACCAGGGCGCCGAGGACGAGCAGCGCGCCGGTGCAGAGCACCATGGTGAGATCGAGCAGTTTCGCGACCGGCCAGGGACGCCGCTCGTCAGTGTCGAATACCTCGTTCAACGCCGCTCGCAGACCGCCGAACAGGCGCGTCGAGAACCAGAAAAACAGTGGCAAGCCCACGGCGGTCAATCGGACGCGCTGGCGCACGATGCTCGCGAGCGCGCGTTCCACCTGCTCGAACGCATTGTCCGTCGTGCCACCCACCGTGGTCGGCAGCAGGCGGGCCAGGAGCTCGTGGAGATCCACCTGGTGTGCCGTGACCTGGTGCTGCACGAGATAGCCCACGGTGGCGAGCAGCAGGGCCACGAAGGGAATGATGGTGAGCAGCAGGTCGAACGACAGCGCGCTGGCGAGAAAGGGAATGTTGTCTTCGAAGGCCGCCTCGAAGGTGCGGCGGGCGATCCCGGTCAGCGACTGGTGCCAGCCGCCTTCGGGCTTCACGCGACCGGCTCGTCCCCCTCATCGGGGCGCGGCAGCGCCGCGCCGCGACCCGATGCACCACTCCGACCGCGCCGCCGGCGCTTGGCGTCACCCAACCGCCGCTCGAGTGAAGCGCGCGTGGTGGCGGGTGGCTCCTTCTCCTCGTCGTCGTCCTCGACCGTGTGAAGCAGGTCGCCGATCTCGCCCGCCTTCTCCGCCGCGAGGTCGCGGAGGCTGCGGAGTCGCCGGCCTAACTTGCCGCGGGCGACGCCTCCCGGCTCCGGCGCGAACAGAAAGCCGAGGACCGCCCCGAGACTCAGCCCCAGCAGAAACGGTCCGAATGCCGACCCTTCCCTACCTTCGTCGCTCATTCGCCCGCCTCGAGATCGTCGGGAGCCGCCGTCACCATCGCGCGCGGACGCGCATGTGACTGCAAGGGCGGTTTCACGAACCGATCGGTCATCGCGCGCGTGTCGGTCACGCGCAGCTGTTCGAACAGGAAGGCGAAGGTCTTCTCCAGGTCCGCCCCGATGGCGCTGCGCACGTCGGCGGGCATGTCCCAAAGCCGCTGCTTGAACGGCCCGATGGCCTTCTTGCGGCTTTTGTAGATGAACTGCTCCTCGGTGTCCCCCTTCTTCCATTCGTCCTTGCATTCGGCCTTGACCCACTCGTTCACTTCGCGCCGGATGTCCGCCGGCAATCTGGGATGGTCAAAGACGATGTTCTGAAAGTTCGTGGCCAGGTGAATCTCGATCGCCTCGCACTTCGGGAAGTGACCGAATGCGTCCGGCGGAAGCGTGGACGCCCCGTGCTGTACCGCCCCGCCCAACCCGTAGTGCGCGCGCGCGTCGGCCGACAGGGCCTTCAACGCGTCGAGGTCGAGCTGCACCTTCGCGATGGACCCGTCGGGGAGCACCACGCCGCCATGGCTCGTCCCGGTCTGCACGGAGATCTTGCTGATCCCCGTCAACCGTCCCAGGCGCGCGAGCGTCCGGAGGTAACCGTCCATGAACGCCTTCAGCTCGTGGACGTCCGAGTTCTTGCCGCCGACCTCGCCGATCTCCGCCCCGACGGACACGTTCACGCCTTTGGGCTCGCGCTCGCGGATGAACTTGGTCAACTCCGCCGCCCGCTCGTAGTTGACGCGTTGTTGCTGGTCGAGCGTGGGCTGGGACAGGTCCACGAGGGTCGACGTGTCCACGTCGATGTTGTAGAAGCCAGCGTGCAACTCCTCCTCGATGAGCGTGCGGATCGCTTGGAGCTCCGTCTCCGCGTCCGCCGCGTACTTCTTGGCATTCACCTGCACATGGTCGCCCTGGATGAACAAGGGACCGGTGAACCCCTCGCGCAGCGCGGCGGCGGTGATCACGGCGACGTACTCCGCCGGGCGCTGCTCCGTATACCCGATCTCCGAGCGGGCGATCTCGCAGATGAGGGCGCCCACGTCGAGCCGCTTGGCAGCCCGAAACACCGCTCGCGCGGAGTCGTAAGCCAGGACCCGAATGTTCATCGCGGGCGTGGTGAACGGCCGCACATCTCCGCGGCCCCGCGCGAGGTACAGCTCGTGGATCGACGCCGGTCGCACGCCCGCCCGCTGCCCGATCTCCCAGATCAGCCAGCGGGCCTGCTCGCGCTCTTCCGGGCGCCCGAACACCGCCTGGCGCACGAGCTCGTCGAGCTCCGCGCTCTGCCGCACGGCGGGGCTTTGAAACCGCTGCAGGGTCGCGTCCGGGGGGGGCGGGTTGGCCATCTCGTATCCTCCTCCGCGACGAATCTAGACCGCGCCAAGGTCGATGACCAGACCGTCGTAGGCCGGGGCGATACCGGAGGGAAGACGCGCCGCCAGCTCGGCGTGCGTCGCGTCGTGCGTGAGGTGCGTCAGGAACGTTCGCCGTGCGCCGATCTGTTGCGCGGCGGCGACGGCCTCGGGCACGGACAGGTGGAGTGGATGCGGACGCGGGAGCAACGCGTTCAGGACGAGGACCTCGAGTCCGGTGAGCCGTGCCACCGCCTCCGGGGGAATCGCCTTGGCATCCGTCACGTACGCTACCGGTCCCACGCGGTAGCCGAGCACGGTGCGATCCCCGTGCGGCAACGCGAGCGCGCGGACGCGCAACCCCGCGATCTCCGTTTCACAATCGGGCTCGAGGGGATGCGCGTCGAGCTCGGGCTTGTTGGTCCCGGGAAGGGGAGGCGTCCCGTCGAAGATGTAAGCGAAGCGCCGCTCCAGTTCAGCGAGCGTGCTCCGCGCGCCGTATACGTCGAGTGGCGTCCGCTGCCGCGCCGAGATCGCGCGCAAGTCGTCGATGCCGTGGACATGATCGGCATGAGCGTGCGTGAACAGGACCGCATCTACCGACGCCACGCCCGCCGCGACGAGCTGCAGCCGCAGCTCCGGGGGCGTATCGATCAGCACGCGCCGGCCCTGGGACTCGATCAAGGCAGCGGTGCGAGTCCGCCGGTCGCGGGGATCGGTGGACGTGCACGTGCGACAGCTGCACCCGATTTGTGGCACGCCGTAGGACGTGCCCGTCCCCAGGAACACGAGCTTCACGTCACACGACCTCGACCTTGAGCAGGTTCGTGGCCCCCGAGACCTCCCACGGGACGCCCGCCGTCATCACGATGCGGTCCCCTGCGCGCGCGTACCCCCGCTTCAGAATGAGGTCGCGCACGACGGCGAGCATCGCGTCGTATCCCGGTACGCGGTCAACCAGAACCGGCGTGACCCCCCAGACCAGCGCGAGCTGGCGGTACGTCGTGGCCTCCGTCGTGACGGCGAGCGTCGGCACCGGCGTGCGGAGCGCGGCGACCTTGCGGGCGGTGAACCCACCCTTGGTGAGGGTCACGATCAATGGCGTCTGGAGCATGCGCGCCACGGCGCTCGTGCCGAGCGCGATCGCGTCCTCGACCGATACCGTCTCGCCCTGCATCGGCCGGCGCTCGTCGCGGCCGAGACCGATGCCCGCCGCAACACCCGGGCGCTCCATCTCGCGGATGATCCGGTCCATGGCGCGCACCGCCTCGAAGGGGTACTCCCCCACCGCGGTCTCAGCCGAGAGCATCACCGCGTCGGTCCCATCGAGGATCGCGTTGGCCACATCGGAGGCTTCCGCGCGAGTGGGGCGCGGATTATGGACCATCGACTCGAGCATCTGGGTCGCCGTGATCACCGGCTTGCCGTGACGGTTCGCCTCGCGGATCAGCCGCTTCTGGACGGCCGGCACTTCCTCGAACGGCAGCTCGACGCCCAGGTCCCCGCGCGCGACCATCACGGCGTCACAGGCGTCGAGGATGCGCGGGAGGTCGTCCAGGGCGGTCGCCTTTTCGATCTTCGCCACGAGCTTCATCTCGGGCGGCACGAGCGTCCGCAGCTCTGCCAGGTCTTCGGCCCGGCGCACGAACGAGAGAGCGAGGAAGTCGGCGCCGGCCGCGACCGCGCCCGCCACGTCCTCGCGGTCCTTCTCGGTGAGGGCGGGGGCGGAGACGTGCAGTCCCGGGAGGTTCATCCCTTTGTGTGACGTCAGCTCCCCCCCGTCCACCACGCGCGCCTCAACGCGCGGCGGAACGATCCGCGTGACCTCGAGGGAGAGCAGCCCGTCGTTGAGGAGAATGCGGGCGCCCGGGCGCACGTCGGTCGCCAGATTGTCGTACGTCGTGGGCAGCTCCTCGCCGCGAGCAACATCCTCGGGGGCGAAGACGACCTTCTCGCCCGGGCGGAGCATCCGCGGCTCGGCCAGCTCGCCGACGCGGATGCGTGGGCCCTGCAGGTCCACGAGCACCGCGACCGCCGCGTCGGCCGCCTGCGCCGCGTGTCGCACCGCCGCGATCCACCCCGCACGCATCGCCGGCGTGCCGTGCGACGCGTTCACGCGGACCACGTTGGTCCCCGCGTCGATCAACCCGGCGATCGCCTGCGGCGTGCCGGTCGCCGGGCCCAGAGTGGCGACGATCTTGGTCCGGCGCATCAGCGCCTCGCATCCATAGTTTTCAACATTTCACGTTGACGGCCTCTTTGTGGAAAACCTGTTCGCGGCGACTCCCGAACCACGACCGGCGGCGCTCAGTGCACGACGCCGATCTGCTTCTCCTCGAGGCGTCGCTTGAACTCCTCCAGGAGGTGCACGGTGCGCGCGATGGTCGAGGCGGGCAACCCCTCGATGGCCCGGGCGGCCAGGCGCCGCTCGAGCTGACCGGCTCGGAGGAGTACCTCGAGGCCGTGCCGCGTGAGCGACACGCGAACGCCACGATCGTCCTCGGGGTCCGGCGTGGTCTCGACCAGGCCCTTCGTTTCGAGCCGTTGGATGAAGGTCGTCGCCGCCGCGCGGGATACCCGCAGCTCGGTCGCGATCTCCTTGGGCCGCGCTCCGTCGGCCCCTCCCAGGTCCACGGCCACGAGCGCCGCGTGGGCTCGGTGGGACAGGCCATATGCGCGAAAGGCGCGGTCGCCGGCGTGCTGGACCGCCGCGCGGGCGGCGACGAGCGCGTCCGTCAGTTGCAGGGCGAGCTCGGAGCGGTCGCTCATCGAGTGAGGGAAGTAATTAACATGTTGACTATCAACATATTAATTACTTACGAAGGTGAGGGCAATCCCCTGCCCCACCTAACACGTCTCGGACCAATCCACCGGCGAGGTCGCGCCGCAGCGCACGCACTTCAAGGCGGACGGCTTCGCCGCGAAGTCCTGGCGATAATGACAGAGCGGGCAGACGGCATACGTCGTGACGACCTCGCTGCCGCGCGCGCCCAGGGTGGGGCGGAGCACCCCCGTGCGAACGACGATGCTCCAATGGTCCGGCGGCTCCCTCCGGATCGTGACGTCGCTCTTGGCGAGCCGCACCCGCTCTCGCCGGACTTCGACGACCACGTGCCCGTCCGCGGTCTCTTCGACCACCGGATACCAGGCTCCGCGACGGAGGACGTCCGCCACGTTGTCCGCACTCCGAGCCCATCCGAGCGTGATGCGCATGGGAAACGCCCACATCTTATCATGTTTTGCTAAATTCCGTTATGCGTGAACTGGGACGCATCGTCCGCCTGCAGATCCAGCGCTCGTCGCTCAAGACCGGAGACAAGCCCACCCGTGTCTACGACCCCGGCCGCCTGCTGACCGTCGGTCACCTGGCGATCGGGCCGGACGGCGTCCTGGGGCAGGCCGGGGACGGCGCGTGGCTCGTCGACGTGCACCACCGGGCGCACCCCCAGACCAAGAACGAGGATGGCGCGCACGGCGTGTCGCTCGGATTCACGTCTCATTATGCGGCGATGCGCGACCGGTTCGGCGACCGGATCACGCTCGGCTGCGCGGGTGAGAACATCGTGGTCGAGGCAGACGGTCGTTTCACCTTCGAGGACCTGGAGCGCGGCGTGGCGTTGCTCGGCGACGACGGACGTGAGGTCGCGCGGCTCGAGGTCCTTCAGGTCGCCCACCCCTGCCGGCCGTTCAGCGGCTGGGCGCTCGGCGGTACGGTGGAGAGCGACGTGTTGAAAGAGACGCTGCAGTTTCTAGAGGGCGGAATGCGAGGGTTTTATTGCCAGGGTGTAAGATCGGGTATCGTGGCAGTGGGAGATCGAGTCGTAGCGGCGTAGGGGCAGAAAAAGCGAGGGGGGAAGAGTGATCGTCTCACCCTTCCCCCTTCCCCGGCCTTTCCCCGGCCTTTTCGCTTTAGCTCATCTCGTCCCACGCCAGAGTCGCAGCCTTCTTGCACCGCTCACAGCTCAGCTCCTTCACGTCCGATTCGAACGCCTGCCGATGGCGGCACGCGGGACACACGGCGTAGGTGAGCGGGAACAGCCGTCCGACGCGTTGAATCTCACGCGGCTCGCAGCGGACGATGCTCCAACGCTCCGGCGGATGGTAGCGGATCTCGAGGAAGCGCCGGTCGACCGGCACGTTGCGCCGGTTCACATCCAGCACGACAATGTGACTCGAAGAGATCCGCACCACCGGGTACCAGGCTCCGCGGCGCAGCAGGTGCGCGCCGGGCTTGCCAACGCGGGCCCAGCCCTTGGCCTGTAGCCTCGTGGGAGTCATCGGGCGGAAAGGAACGCTCACGCCTAAAGAATAACACGTTCGCGGCGGGAGCGGTCGTGACAGCGGTCACAGGCTAGGACCGCGAGCGAACGGTGTCGGCCGTCACGTTTCCAGTGCGATCCGAAGCTTCTTCCGGAGGGGTTCCATGCGACGCGGATGGATGGTGGCGGTCGTAGCCGGCTGCTGGGGCGGCGCACTGTCGGCGCAGCTGCCCACGATCACCGACTACACGAAGGCGTTCGAGAAGCGCGACGGATACCTCCCGCTGTACTGGGACGGAGCGCGCGGTCGGCTCCTCCTCGAAGTGCCGCACACGGGTGACGAATTCCTGTTTCTCCCCTCGCTCGCGACCGGGATTGGCGACGTCGACCTCGGCCTCGATCGAGGCACGATCGGCGACGCGCAGCTCGCGCGGTTCGAGCGCACGGGCCCGCGCGTGAGCCTGGTGCTCGAGAACCCCGCGTTCCGAGCCACGGGGAGCAACGACGCGCTGGCACGGTCGGTTCGAGAGTCGTTCGCGACGTCCACGGTGGGCGCCTTGGACGTGCTTGCCCAGGAAGGCGACCGGGTGCTGGTTGACGCGACGCCCCTGGTCCTGAGCGACGTCATGGACGTGCGCGGTGCGCTCCGCGGCCAGGGGACGTTCGTCCTGGACCGCGATCGGGGGACCGTTTACCTGCCCCGCACCCAGGGCTTCCCCCGGAACACCGAGATCGAAGCGACGCTCACATTCACGAGTGACAATCCGGGGCGGGCCGTGCGCGCGCACGCGCCCGAGGGCCGCGCGGTGACGCTACGACAGCACCTGTCATTCGTGGAGCTGCCGGATCCCGGATACCGTCCCCGCCGCTTCGACCCGCGCATCGGGCTGTTCGCGCTCGCGTTCTGGGACTACGCCAAGCCGTTCGATCAGGATCCCGTCACCCGCTACATCATTCGCCACCGCCTCGAGAGGAAGGACCCTGCCGCGGCGTTGAGCGAGCCCGTGCGGCCCATCGTCTACTACCTCGATGCCGGCGTGCCGGAGCCGTACCGCAGCGCGTTCCGCGAGGGGGCCAAGTGGTGGAGTACGGTGCTCGAGGCGGCGGGCTTCAAGAACGCGTTCCGCATCGAAGACATGCCGGCCGACATGGACCCAATGGATGCGCGCTACAACGTGATTCAGTGGGTGCATCGGGACTCTCCCGGCTACTCCATCGGACCGAGCTTCGTGGATCCGCGGACCGGCGAGATCATCAAGGCGGCGGTGCGCATGGAGTCGGAGCGCTCGCTGTCGGACTACAACATCTACGCCGGCACGCTCCCGACGCGGGCCGAAGACGACTGGCAGGCGGGTCCGCTCGGCGACGCCGGGCTCGCGCGCTGGCTCACGGGCTTCGACACGTCGGCGAGCGCCGAGGCGTTCGTGATGGCGCGCCGACGGCAGCACGCCGCGCACGAGGTCGGGCATACGCTTGGCCTGGCGCACAACTTCATCGCGGCGGCGGACGGGCGCGCGTCGGTGATGGCCTACCCCGCCCCGCTCATCCGCCTCTCGAATGGCCGGCTCGACCTCTCACAGGCGTATCGCAACGGTCCAGGCGCCTACGACTCGCTGGCGATCCGGTACGCTTACACCGTCTTCCCGCCAGACAAGGAACAGGCGGGCCTCGACGCGATCGTTCAGGACGAGCTCAAGAGCGGCGTGCGGTTCCTCACCAACCCCGACGAGGCGCCGGACAACTCCTATCCGGAGAACACGACCTGGGTCAACGGGAAGGATGCGGTGGAGGAGCTCGCCCGTATCACGCCCGTCCGCCGTTTCCTGATCGACCACTTCGACGAGCGGGCGATCGCGCCGGGCGAGCCGCTGGCACTCCTGGGCAAGCGCTTCGCAACCGTCTACCTGCATCATCGATTCACGCTCGATGCCGCGGTGAAAGCCGTCGGGGGAATGGAGTATGAATACGCGGTGCGGGGCGACGTACTGCCGCCCACGACCTTGATCCCGCCGGCCCGCCAGCGGCGCGCGCTCGAGCTCCTGCTCGACGCCGTGCAGCCGGACGAGCTCGCGGTCCCCGAGCGGGTGCTGCGGTTGCTCGCACCAACGCCGTTCGGGTACGAGCACGATGCGTGGGCGTTCACGTCGGCGGCCACACCGGCGTTCGATCAGCTGGGCGCGGCGCGCGCGCTCGCGACGCAGGTGATCGGGGGACTCCTGGCGCCGGCGCGCGCGGCGCGGGTCGCGGCGTTCCACGATCGGGACGCGCGCGAGCCGAGTCTCACAGAAGTGGTGGGCCGGATCGTCGACTACACGTGGGTCGCGCGCGGCGCGGCTCGTACAGACCATCCGGCGCTCGGACGCGTGGTGCAACGAGTCGTGGTGGATCAGCTGATCGCGCTCGCGAGCGATGATCGGGCCACACCGGAAGCTCATGCGGCCGCGGAATGGGCACTACGGCGCGTCGCTCGATTGGCGGGCGCCGCGACAACGGATCCAGACGCTCAGGCGCACCGCCAGTTGGTGGTGGCTGACATCGAGCGGTTCATGGGACGCCGGGACGCCGGTACGTCACGTCGTCCCGGACCGGCAAGTCCTCCTGGAGTTCCGATCGGGTCGAGCGAGCGCCCTTAGCCGCACTCCGAGAAGCCGCACACGTGGCACTTGGCGCAGCCCTCGATGAACGCGAGCTGCGAGCCACAGTCGGGACAGGCGCCGATGAAATCCTGCGGTTGACCCGCGCCCTCGGCCAGGGTCCCGTCGGACATGGGCATGCTCGCCCGCACCGGCGCCGGGGTGGCCGTACCGGCGAGGAGATCCTGCTGGATGCCTTGCTTGTCCTGCATCCACTTCTCGATCGCGATGCCGATGGCGTCCGGCACCGACAGCACCTTGTTCGGTCCCAGGCCCACCACGCGGTCGGACGAGATCCCGCGCAGCTGGCGATATACCTCCGGCATCGGCACGCCGGAGCGCAGGGCGAGTGAGATGAGCCGGCCGATGGCCTCGACGTCGGCCATCAACGCGCCGCCCGCCTTGCCGAGCGAGATGAAGACCTCGAACGGCTGGCCCTTGTCGTCTTCCGTGATGTTCACGTACATCGTGCCCAGGGGCGTTTCGACCCGGCGCGTCGCGCCCTTGAGGAGGTCGGGACGCGACCGCTTGGCCCGCCGCTGCAGGTTTTCCGCCTCGGCGTCGTGCAGCTTGTCGCGGGTCCGCGCGAGCTCGGCTTCGAGCTCGGCGATCCGACCCATCGCTTCGGCCAGGGCGCCTGGCTGGGCCGGAGCCGACGTCCCCCCCCCCGAGGCCGTCGCTTGCTCTTGCACCTTTTTAGCGGTCGAGCCGGTCGACAGCACCTGCATCTCGCGGGCACCGTCGCGGTACACCGTTACGCCCTTGCACCCCAACTTGTACGCGTAGCGATAGATCTTCTCGACGTAGTCCTCGGTCGCGTCGTTCGCGAAGTTACACGTCTTCGAGATAGCCGAGTCGGTGAACTCCTGGAACGCGGCCTGCATCTGGATGTGCCACTCGGGCGTCACGTCGTGCGCCGTGACGAACACGCGCTGCCATTTCGCGGGGACCGCGTCGAAATGAATGTGGCCCGTCTCGGCAATCTGCTGCATCAGGCCGTCGGAGTACCAGCCCTCCTGCTTCGCGATCGCCACGAAGTCTTCGTTGACGTCGGGCATGAGCACGCCCGCCTGATTCCGCATGAACGCGACCGCGAACAATGGCTCGATGCCCGACGAGCACCCCGCGATGATCGAGATCGTGCCGGTCGGCGCGACCGTGGTGAGGTTGCAGTTGCGCAGGCGGCGCATCGGGCGCACTCGCTCGCCCTTCGGTCCCCGCGCGCAGGTCGCGTCCGGTCCCCAGATCGACCGCTCCCACTCGGCGAACACGCCGCGCTGCTCCGCCAGTTTTTCGGAGGCGGCCTTTGCTTCCTCGTCGACGAAGTCCATGATCTTGCGACCCAGCGCCACCCCGTCGTCCGAGTTGTAGGGAATACCGAGCCGGACCAGCAGGTCCGCCCAGCCCATGACCCCGAGTCCGATGCGACGGATCCGCTTGGCGAGACTGTCGATCTCGGCGAGCGGATACTTGTTCGCATCGATCACGTTGTCGAGGAAGTGCGTGCAGAGGTGCACCGCGGTCCGCAGACGGTCCCAATCCACGCCCCCGTCCTTCACGAACAGCCCGAGGTTGATGGAGCCGAGGTTGCAGACGTCGTAGGGGAGGAGCGGCTGCTCGCCACAGGGGTTGGTGGCCTCGTAGCTCCCCAGGCGTGGCACCGGATTGTAGTAATTCGCCCGGTCGATGAAATACACGCCGGGCTCCCCGGTCTTCCATGCGCCGTGGACGATCTTCCGGAAGACGGTGCGCGCGTCGAGCTGGCCGACGACGGCCCCCGTGCGCGGATGCACCAGGTCGTAGCTCGCGCCGTCCTCCACGGCCTTCATGAAGGCGTCGGTCACCGCGACGGAGATGTTGAAGTTCGTGACCTGGGTGAGATCGTCCTTGCAGCCGATGAACTCCAGGATGTCGGGGTGATCGCCGCGCAGGATGCCCATGTTGGCGCCCCGGCGCGTGCCGCCCTGCTTCACGACGTCGGTCGATGCGTCGTACAGCTTCATGAACGACACGGGACCGGACGCCACGCCCATAGTGGAGCGCACGACGTCGTTCTTCGGCCGCAGCCGGGAAAACGAAAAGCCGGTCCCACCGCCCGACTGATGCACCAGGGCCATCGCTCGCAGGGTGTCGTAGATCCCGCTCTGGCCGTTCGAGAGCGCGTCATCCACCGGGAGCACGAAGCACGCCGAGAGCTGGCCGAGCGGCCGACCGGCGTTCATCAAGGTGGGGGAATTCGGCATCCACACGCGCGTGGCCATCAGCTCGAAGAACGTGTCCGCGAGGCCTTCCACGGCCTTGTCCGACGCGCCGTAGGCGCGATCCGGCTCGGCGACGGTGCGCGCCACCCGCCAGAACAGGTCCTCGGGTCGCTCGACGGGCCGCCCCTGGTCATCCTTGATGAGATAGCGCCGCTCAAGGACGGTGACGGCGTTGGGGCTCAGATCGAGCGTTCCGGTACGGGTGGAAGCAGTCATGCGGCTCGTCCTCGCGGAGGTGAGCTTTGTCACCAAATCGGTGATGTACGTGAATTTAACAGCGCGCACCGCTGAAAAGCGCGGAGGGTCAAGGTAGGCCCGTCAGGGCGTCGGGGCAACACCTCGACAGAATCCCGGCGTGCCGCGACGTCCAACAATTCACATCACAAACTTGTTCCTGCGATCGGGAACGCACCTTTCCGGTGCCGCTCTGCTTCCGCCACGTAATGCCGCCAGGTGTCCTCGATCCGCTCGCGCAGACCATCGTCGACACGCCGCGTGACCCGCGCCGGGACGCCGACCACGAGCGACCCAGGGGGCACGTGCGTGCCCTCGGGTACGACGGCGCCCGCTGCCACGACACTGCCGGTGCCGATGTGCACTCCGTTGAGGAGCACGCTTCCCATGCCGATCAGGCAGTCGTCCTCGACGGTGCAGCCGTGCAGGATGGCGCGGTGGCCCACGCCGACGCGCGCGCCGATGCGCGCCGGCAGGCCGCTATCCACATGGACGATCGTGCCGTCTTGCAGGTTGCTCGCCTCGCCGACCACGATCGCGTCGACGTCCCCACGGAGCACCGCCCCGTACCACACACTGGCGCGGGCACCCAGGGTCACGTCTCCCAGCACGATCGCGCCCGGAGCGATGAACGCCGTCGGATCGATGTGGATTATTGCCTCACGGGCTGGAACGGCCACTGGACCCAGGCATCCACCGGCTCGCCGTTCTTCTGTGCGGGGTTCCACCGCAGGTTCTTCGCGACGTCCAGCGCCTGATCGTTGAACGTGTCCAAGTTCGAGCGTGAGTACAGGCGGGCCTCGATGGTCTCGCCGTCGCGGGAAACGTGCACCAGGAGGATGGCCGGGCGTGGGAACACGGTGGATCCCTGCGGAATGGGAATCAGGGTGGACGAGAGCGGCACAGGCCGCGCGTCCCAGCACATGTGATCCTGATTGTAGGCGGGGCCGTACGTATCGCACGGTCCTCCTCCCCCCCCCGCGCCCGACGATTCCGAGGCATCATCGGCCGACTCGAGATCCAGCTTGATTGTGGACGCCGCGCCAGGGGTGATGACCACCTCCCGGTCATAGGGTGTAAACCCGGGCGCCCGCACGGCGAGCCGATACGTGCCCGGGGGCACGTCGCCCTGCGAGCCGCGAAACACGAGCCCGTTGAGGGTGACGCGCGCGCCTTTGGGCAGGCCCTGGAGGGTCAGGTGTCCGGGCGTCCCCGGAGTCACGGGGCGCCCGCGCGCCGTGTCCGGACGGGACGTGGCGACCTGGGCCCCGGTGTCCGTCGATGCCGGCGATGGGCCGGTGTCGGCCAGGAGGCGCTGGGCCATGGTGTCGGTGCTCGACGGCTTGGTCGAGTCGGCCGGCGCGCCGCGCGCGAAGAACAAGAGCCCTTTCTTGTATGCATAGAGCCCCGGTGCGCCGAGCCCGATCGCCACGACCACCACCCAGAGTCCGATACCCGCCGCGACGGACCGTTTGTGCACATCGGGCATGCGCGGCAGGGGTGTGGTCGCTGCGGTGGCCAACCCCGACGCCAGGCGCGCTCCGGCGAGGGATGGGATCGCCTTCGTCGGCGCCGTCGCCAGGCCGACGGCGGCGAAACCCCCGCCCGCCTCGAGCGACTGCACGAGGTCGTCCGCGCTCTGGAACCGCTCGTCGGGGGACTTCGCCATCATCTTCTTGATGACTTCGAACAGCGTGCGCTGGTCGTACGTCTCGAGCGGCGGCGTCGGGATCTCCTCCATGATGTGCTTGTAGCCGATGGAGAACGAATCCTCGCCGTCGAACGGGACGCGACCCGTGAGGCACTGGAACGCGACGACGCCGAGCGAATAGATGTCCGAGCGACCGTCGAGCGGCTGCGCGCGGGCCTGCTCGGGACTCATATAGTGCGGCGTCCCGATCGACATTCCGGTGCCGGTGAGCTTGCCACCCGACGCGGCTTTGGCGATCCCAAAATCGGTGACGACCGCGAGCCCGTGCTCGTCGAACATGATGTTGTCGGGCTTGATGTCGCGGTGCACGATGCCGCTCTTGTGCGCGTACGCGAGCGCGCGCGTGACCTGCACGAGCACCTGGCGGATTTCCGCCGGCGGCAGGGTGCCGCGCGCCGCGAGCACGGACGACAGCGGCTTGCCGCGGAGGAACTTCATCACGAAGTAGATCACGCGCCCGGATTTGCCGACGCGGTAGATCGGGATGATGCTCGGGTGCTCGAGCTTGGCGGAGGTGCGGGCTTCGCGCTGGAAGCGCTCGACGAACTCCTTGTCGAACGCGAGGGAGAACGGGAGGACCTTGATCGCCACATCGCGATCGAGCTGGCGCTCGCGCGCCTTGAAGACGATAGCCATTCCCCCGCGGCCCAGCTCTTCGAGGATTTCGTACTCGTCCTTCAACTGCTCCCGCACGAGATCGACCTCCGTCACCTCGGGCTCGTGATCTCGCGCGGCGCTGACGGGCGTCGTGGCGGTCAGGTCGAGCCCGCAGGAGCGGCAGAACTTACTGGCGTCGTCGTTCTGGGTGCCACAGCGGGAGCAATACATCAATTCTCCGAGGGGTCGCCAAAACTTAGGGATGCGCCGGAGTCAGTGTCAACACGAGGACCCTCACGGCGTGCTCAGAAGTCCGACGAGAATGCGGCGTACGCTTGCAGTCTTCGCGCGACGCCGGACGGCGGATCGGCGAGCGGCTCCGCGACGCCGAGCCGAACGGACAAGGGAAAGTCGTAGCCCACTGTCACCTTGCCTGCGAGCTCCGCGCCCGCGGACCAGAGACGCGTGAGCCGTGGCGACACACCCGGCGCCCAGGCGTTCCCCGCGTCGGTGAACAGGTTGCACCACAGTCGATCGACACCGATCGGCAGATGGCCGATCGCGTGACCCACGAGCGCCAACGGCAGTCGATACTCGACGCTGCCCGCCACGGCGCGCTCGCCCCGCACCTCGCCATCCGCGTACCCGCGCAGCGGGAACGCCCGCGTCGCGGAGAGCGACGGGGCGAAAAAGACGTTCACGCCCTGGGGCGCCACACCACCGACTCGGAACAGCGTGCCCAGCGGTCCGTTCGTTGCCCCGGCGAACACCCGCAGCGCGAGGACATGGTGGGCGAATCCGCCGACACCCGGCACGTGCGCATAGAGGGCGAGTCGCGTGCGCAGCTCGTTCGACCAGCGCGTCGTGCCCTCCTCCTCCCGCCGCCGGTACGTGCCCGACCAGGCGAACCCATCCTCGGGCGAGATCGACAGCGCGCCCGTCACGAAGCGGGAGAACGTGAGCGTCGCGGATCCGCCGTACACGTCTTGCAGGACGCACCCCGTGCACACCGACGCGAGCGACGACTCGGGAATCGCCGTGAAGGCGGTCCGCTCGATTTCGGCCGCGACGCGCAGGCTGGTGAGCCCTCGCCACCGCAGCGAGACGAAGGACGCCCCGAGTGCCGCGGACTGGTCGAGCTCCGACAGCGTCACGTTCGGAACGCCGAGCGGTCCCAGATCATCCCATGCGCTCGACGCCGAAAGATCGAAGACCGGGTTGCCGAACCGGGACGCGACCAGCACGAAATCGGCGGCGAGACGCGATCGCTGCGGCGCGTAGAGCAGATCGGCGGCATAGGCGTATCGCCCGACCGCGTCCGCGCCGGCGATCAGCGCGCCGCCGAAGCGTCCCGTCGGCCCATCGTCCTCGTAGAGGGGCAGCCAGAAATGCGGACGCAGCGACGGCCACGAGGAATACCCGGTCTCGCGCACCGTCACGGCTGGAGCCGAGTCGAAGGGCAGCGGCTCGACGAAGGACACGGGTCCCCCCCCTCCCCGCGCGGCGGCGGTGCGGCGCAGCTCCCATCCGTGCGCGGTCAGTCCGGCGTAGAGGAACGCGCCGTCGCCGAGTGGCGCGGGTGCCCGCGCACCGAGTCGCTCAGCCGTCAGCGGTCGGACGGCGGCCGAGTCGGTCCAGCGATACACTTGCGGGAGCCCGCTCGGATCCGCCACGAACCAAAGCTCTCCCTCCGCTGTCCACACCACGTCGGCGATGCTGCCGCGCGTCTCGAGCAGTGCCACCGCGGCCGTCGGCGACGCGGCCGGCCACAGCAACAGCGACCACCGACCGTCGGTGCACCTGATGCCTGCCGCCCAGCGACCGTCCGGCGAGAGTGCCAGGTCCGTCCATACCCCCTTCCCCGAGTCGTCGGGGACGGGCACCGTAGGTCGCCCGGACGAAGGTCCGAGCGTGATGGCCGCGAGGCTCCCCCCGCCGCTCGTCGGCGCCACGAGCCGGGCGCCGTGCGTGGACCGACGCCATGCCCCCGTGGCAGGCACCCACCGGTACAAATCGCTCCGCAGGCGCCAGCGGGACGTGAAATCGAGCTGCGCCACGACCAGCGTGTCTCCGACCCAATCGTAGTCCACCCCGCCGTTCACCTGGTGCGTGGCGACGGTCTGAAAGGTTGCCGCATCGAGCACGCGGAGCTCGCTCGCGCCCTTGCCGTCATCGCGCACATACGCCACGCGACGGCCATCGCGAGAGACACGAGGAACGGGCTCCGTGCGGAGCAAGGAATCGATCACGCGCGTGGCAGCGGCCGCGGGTTCGCTCCCAGGCACCGGCTGCGTGCCGAGCGTCCACTCGGCCCCGAGCGACCGCCCCGGCGTCATGCGAGACAGCTGACGCCCGACGCGAAACGGAATCAACTGCGCCGACGTGGCTTCCACCAACCGCGGCACCACGGAATCACCCGCCGTTCCCGCCAGATAATGAAGGAAGCGGCTTCCGTAGGCATAGGGGACGAGCCCGTCGGCCCAACGCGTGTACAACGTCGCGTCCCACGGTGAGCGTGACGACCCGGCGGCCTGGTCCGCCTCCAGGAGCTGCGTGTGGAAGCTTCCCCGCACCCGCCCGCCGCTCGTGAACTTGGACTCGTAATACGTCGCCAATCCTTCGATCACCCAGCTCGGTTGATACTCGTTCGGAAACAGTCCCGGAGCGCGGCCGAACACGGCCTGGAGCGGGCGCCAGATCCCTTTCGTACGGTCGAGGTGAAAGACGTGCGCCAGCTCGTGCGTGGTGACGAGGCGCAGCCAGCTGTCGAAGAACAACAGGCCGTGATCCCCGGCCGGTGGCGCCGCGTAAATCGTGATCCGGCTCGAGGGCACGACGCTCGTGAACCCGTTCGAGGCGTCGATATCGTCGGCCAGCGTGATGTCCACCACGCCACGAGGCGGATGCAGCTCGGTCGCCAGCAGTCGGTACGCCCGCTCGGCCTCGCGCGCCTCGACGAGCGCCACGCTGCGATATGAAGGAAGGAAGTGGATGCGGAAGTGCGGGGTGTGAAGGGTGCGCCAATTGGACGACGGGTCGACCTGGGCGGAGGCGCGGCCGGCGAGCAGGAGGAGAAAGAAAATGCGGAGTGCGGAGTGTGGAGTGCGGAGTGTCAACGGAAGGTGGAGCCCGTGGATAGAAGCTCTGGTGCAATTCCGCACTCCCCATTCCGCACTCCGCACTCTCATGGCTCCCTCGCCCGCTCTCGGAGAAAGTTCTCAATCCCAAGTGCGACGCCGCGTGCATAGCGCCGTTGGCCGTCCTCGCTCGCGAGCATGGCCTCCTGATCGGGAAGCATGATGAAGAGCGCTTCCGTGAGCGCCGCGGGCATCCACGTCGGGCGTACCAGGGCGTAGTCCCCGCGCCCCATCCCCAGATCACGCACGCCGAGCTCCGCCACCAGCGCGCGATCGAGTGCCCGCGCGAGGGGCGCGCTGCGCGGGTGGAAGTAGTACACGCTGGTCCCATTGTTGGTGAACGGGTTCACTCCATCCGGGAGCGCGTTCGCGTGGATCGATACTAGCACGTCGGCGTCGTGCAGCTCGGCGAAATGGGTGCGGGGATACAGGTCGACCGGCGTCGTGTCCGTACGCGTCAGGAGAACCGTCGCTCCCGCGGCTTCGAGCAGGCCCTTCACCTTGAAGGCGACGGCCAGGGTGGCGACCGGCTCCCAGAGGCCGGTTGGGCCGGTGGCGCCGAGCGGTGGATGGCCAGGATCGATCACGATGGTCCGGCCGCGCAACGGATGGTCCGCCACGATCTCGGGCGGGCGCCGGATCTCGAGCAAGAGGTCGCGGCCCTCGTAGCGCGTGCGGTATCCCCACACCCGGCGCGTCAGGTCGACCGTGATGGTCACTTCGTCGGAGGCCGGTTGGGCGTAGCTCATGTGCCGGATGAGCGGATCGGTGCCGCCGTATTGCATCCAATTGATGTCGGAGGCGCCTCCGTAGATCCGCAGCGTGAGAGCCCGATCGTGCTCCGTCACCTGAAAGGGAAGTCTCGCGGGAAGCGGGACACGGAGAGTCACAGATTTGGGCCCCGGCAGCAGTCGCACCGAGCCCACCACGCCCCCCGGCGGCGGCGTGCCGGCGGCGAGCGGCACGACGTCGGCGGCATTCACCCAGGCGACGGCGTCCCGGGAAAGCTGCAGCCGCGCCTGATCGTTCCAGCGCCCCGAGAGCGTGGCCTCGGTCCCGGTGGGAAAGAACCAGTTGTACGTGCCGTGCGGCACGGCGCGTCCCTGGGTGAGACTGTCGGTCGTTCCGGTGTGCGCGGTGTCGTCGTTGAGGACGACGACCGTCGGAAACCTCGTGTCGAGTGTATTGATCGTGAGTGGCCACCGCGCCGACGCGCTGTCGCCGCCCACGGCGACGGTCAATGTCGCGCACGCCGTGCGCCCGTCCGCGCACAGGGTCGCGGCGGGCAGCCACCCCACATAGCGCCCTTCGCCGGGCGGCAGGTGGACCGCCTCCGTATCGGTCGCGAACGCGCGCACACCCCACGGCGGCGCGACCGGGAGGGAATCCGGGACGAGCGGAACGGTCGAGCCCCATGGCAGCAGGAGGCGCACCGACGCGCCGGGAGCAGCATGGACGGCCAGGAGAATGCCCTCGCCCGATGGCAACGCCAGGTTGCCCGTCGGCGTGAAGCTCGTGGTATCGATCCACGCCGCGCGTCCGGCCGGCGGATGGTATTGCGCCGCGATGCGCGCCGTGAAAAGCATGACATTCGAGTCCGGACCGGAGCGCGCGACGAAGCGGAAGGGGGCCAGCGTATCGGGGGGGAGCGGAAGCCATGCAATCCACGCGCCGTTCGAGCGGACTGGAACTGGTCGGCCGTCGACGGTGAGGGTCGCCGGGCCGCTCGTGGCGCCCCGCACGGCGCCGAACAGGAACGCCGAGTCGTGCGATTCGATGATGTCGGTGGCGGCGGGGTAGACGACGGTGGTATGCAGCGACTCACGCGCGGCCGCTGGGGGCGTCGGAGTCGAGGGGCGCGGGGTCGGCGCAGTGCCGGCGCGCGGGGAGGGGGCCGCGCATCCGGTCACGACGCTCGCGAGCAGGACGCCGACCGATCGCACAGGACGCGCAAGGTAGCACGCGCCCTTCCGATGCGTCAATTTATTTGCCGAATCGATTGGCAAATCGTAGCTTGTGCCCCCTGTGGAGCATTTCAGCCTGTGACCGCCTGTCCTTATTGCGGCCGCGCCAACGACCCCAGCGCGCACTACTGCATGGACTGCGGGAAGCCCATGGCCAAGTCGAGCGGGCTCAAGGCGATGGCGGCTGAAGCCGCGCCCGGCCAGAGCACACGGGTCGTCGCGCGCGCCCCAGTCGTGCCAAACCCCGGTGAAGCGGTGCCCTGCCCGTTCTGCGGCGCATCCGCGACAGCGTCCCAGCCGTTCTGCCCGCATTGCGGTCGGCGCCTCACCGCGCCCGGCTCGGGGCCCACGTGCGCGCGCTGCGGATCACCGGTGGGGCTCGCGAACAAGTTTTGCGCCACCTGCGGTGCTTCCGTGGCGGAAACAGGAACGTCGCGCCGGGTAGGCTCCGGCGCGACACGCGCCGGCGGTGCGATTACACTCGTCCTGCTCGACGACCTGGGCGCGCCCGTGCAGCGCTTCGAGCGAAAGTCCCCCGACACCACGATCGGCCGGCAGGACGGGGACATCCGGTTCCCCGAAGACGTGTTCCTCTCGCCCCTGCACGCGAAAATCTCCTGGGAGAAGGACACGCTGGTGGTGCGCGACCTCGGCAGTAGGAATGGCACGTGGGTGTTCCTCGAGGGTCCCCACCGGCTGGTGGATGGGGACCTGTTGCTGATCGGGTCACAGGTGATTCGCTTTCGGCGCCTGGGCTACCCGGGCCCCCACCCGCCCGATGCCGACGCCACGAAGCGCATGGGCAGCCTGAGCCCGAGCGCGGACATCGCGAGCCTGACCCAGCTGCGATCGGACGGAAGCGCGCGAGACGTGATTCAGCTCTCTCCGGGCCGGGATGTGTCGATCGGGCGCGAATCAGGCGACTGGACGTTCCCGTACGATCCATCGATGAGTGCGCGCCATGCGCTCGTGCGCTCCGAGGACGCGGATTTCGTGGTGGTGGACGCGAACAGCCGCAACGGCGTCGCCATCGCCGCGCGGGGTGACGTAGCACTGGGACCCAACTCCCGGGTGCTCGTGGGCGACAAGCTGCTCCGCATCGAGATCCCGACGTGAAGATCTGTCCCGTCTGCTCGACCGAATACGCCGACGATGTGCGGTTCTGCCCCAATGACGGGCAGACGCTCCGCTCCTCCGGGCCCGCGCAGGACCTCGTGGGCCAGGTCATCGCCGACCGCTATCACGTCGTGAAGAAGCTGGGTGAGGGAGGCATGGGCCAGGTGTACCTCGCCGAGCATGTGAAGATGGGTCGCCGCAGCGCGATCAAGGTGATGAACCCGTCGATGGTCCACGATCCCGACGCCGTGGCGCGGTTCAATCGCGAGGCGGCCAACGCGAGTCGAATCACGCACACCAACGTGTGCGCGATCTACGACTTCGGAGAGACGCCCGACGGCCTGATCTACCTCGCGATGGAGTTCATCGAAGGCGAGCCGCTGACGGACCTGCTCACGCGCGACCGCTCACTGCCGACCACGCGTGCGGCCAGCATCTTCCTCCAGGTGGCCGACGCGCTTCAGGCGGCGCACGATCTCGGCATCGTGCACCGGGACTTGAAGCCCGACAACATCATGCTCGCCCGAGCCCGGGACGGGTCGGATGTCGTCAAGGTGGTCGACTTCGGGATCGCCAAGGCCGTGGGACGAGACGACAGCCAGAAGGTGACCAAGACCGGGCTCGTGGTGGGGACGCCGGAGTTCATGAGCCCGGAGCAGTTGTCCGGCGACCCGCTGGACGGACGGAGCGACGTCTACTCCCTCGCGCTCGTGCTCTTCAAGATGCTGACGGGCACGCTCCCGTTCGAGGGCACCACCGTCCAGGACACGATGGTCAAGCGGCTCACGGACGACCCCGCGAAGCTGGCCGATGCGCGGCCCGACCTGCGCTTCCCACCCGGGCTGCAGGCGACCCTCGATTCGGCGCTCGCCCGTCGCCCCATCGATCGCTATCAGTCGGCCGCCAAGTTCGCCGATGACCTGGCCGCGGTGCTGGGCGCGCCGCGTAGAAGTCGGGCCTCCCAGCTCCCCCCGACCCGTCCGGAACCCGATGCTCCGACGGAGCGACTGCGCCGTCCGACGCCGATCGTCTTCCCGTCGACGCCGGCGAAACGGCGTTCGCGAATGCCGATCGTGGCCGGCGTGCTCGTCGTGCTCGGGGCCGCGGGTGCGGCGCTCGCGTTGCGCGGCGGGAAAAAAGTCGATACCGCCGCGCGGGTGGACACGGTCCCGCGTGTCGACGCCGGTCGCGCGCCCGATACCGCGGCCGGGCGACCCAGCGTGACCGCGCTGCCGACCAAGCCCGCACCGCGGCCGTCACCGCCACCGCGCCGGGAGCGCCCTCGCTCGATGGTCGACATCGCGAGCGCGCGAGCGATGCTCAAAGAGCTCGTCGACACCCTCGAGCCGAGGACCGCGCGAATGGTCTTCGATTCGGCGACCGACATCTTCAATGCACCGGGACTCGCGCGGAACGACAAGGCGTATGCGGCGTTCGTCGTCGGGATTGCCCTTTTCCAGTTGAACGATCGGACGAGGGGGTGCGAGTGGGTGCGCAGGGCCACGGAGCTCGATCCGCTGCAGGACTCGTATCGCACAATCCTCGAGCAGTGCCAGCGGTGACCATGTTCGGCCGCTCCGCCAAACCGATCCGGATCGAGGTCTTCGGCAAGACCGACCTCGGGAGGACGCGCGACCACAACGAGGACCGTTTCCTCGTGGCGGACCTCACGCGCCGCGAAGCGTCGCTCCAGTCGACGGTGCGCGCGCACGATGTGGGGGAGCGTGGCTCGTTGTTCGTCGTGGCGGACGGCATGGGTGGTGCCGCCGCCGGAGAGCTCGCCAGCCAGATGGCGACGGAGACCATCTATGACCAGATGGTGAAGGGCTGGGGTGCCGAACCGGAGCTAACGCCCCAGCGGTTTGCCTATCGCCTCAAGGAGGCAGTGGAGACCGCCAACCGGCAGATCCATTCGTACGGGGCGGCGCACCCGGAAGTCCGCGGGATGGGGACGACCACGACGGCGGTCGGCCTGCTCGGCGATCGCGTATTCCTCACGCAGGTCGGCGACAGCCGCGCCTACCTCATTCGCCATGGCGTAGCGGTGCAACTCACGAGAGATCAGTCTCTCATGCAGCGCCTGGTCGAGGCCGGTGAATTGACGGAGGAGGAAGCCGAGAAGAGCGAGCGCAAGAACATCATTCTTCAGGCGCTCGGCCCCGACGCAAGGGTCAAGGTGGACCTCACGCACCAGGAGGTCCGCCGGGGCGACATTCTCGTATTGTGCTCCGACGGCCTGTCGGGGCAGGTCAAAAAGGAAGAGATCGCGGAGGCGGTCACCGGGCAGCGCGACTTGTCCGTGGCGTGTGACCGCCTGGTCGCCCTCGCCAACGAGCGGGGCGGGCCGGACAACATCACCGTGGTGATCGTGCGGTTCGACGGCGAGGGGCTGCGTCCGGCGGAGGCGAGCGCGGAGGTCGGGCATCAGGTGTACCCATTGATCGACACCGAGACCAGCACGGAGCCCGTGCCCGTGTACCGGGGCAGCCGCGCCCCCGAGCCCGCGGCGCGCAGCCGCTGGCGCATGATCGCGTTGCTCGTCGCCGCCGCCGCGGCCCTCGCGCTCTATCTGGTCAACCGAAACCAGTGACCGCGCAATTCAAGTTCCTCTCGGGCGCGCGTGCCGGTCAGGTCGAGTCGTTTCGCAAGGCGTACATCGGCCTGGGCCGGCACCCCCTGTCGGACGTCCGTTTCGACGCGGAGCGGGATCTCGACGTGTCGGCCCGGCACGCGGGCATCGTACGGCACGGCGAAACGTTCGTCGTGCGTGATCTGGGCAGCACGAACGGAACGTTCGTGAACGGCGCGCGAATCACCGGAGAGGTGATGCTTGCCGACGGCGATGTGATCACCTTCGGACAAAACGGCCCGGCTGTGGAGTTCCGGATCCTCTCGGGCGACGGCGTGCCGGACACCGTGTCGGACGGGACGCGTGGATCCGCGGAGCGAATGTCCGCGCCTCGCGAGCAGTATGCCGCCGTCTCC
>Ga0247667_1000171_pt1 | contig 25732 bp, 28 predicted proteins | sample CNK08_metaG_FD_183027 | JGI IMG/M metagenome (GOLD analysis project Ga0247667, IMG submission 183027) | Soil microbial communities from Purdue University Martell Research Forest, Indiana, United States - CNK08 | ecosystem: Environmental > Terrestrial > Soil > Temperate forest > Bulk soil... | reverse complement strand
ATTTCCAGCTTCACCCGTTCGGACGTGCGCGGCTTGCGCTCTTTTTTGAACCAGGCCATTCGCGCCATAGGGGGGACTTGAAGGCGACAATCTGTGAGGGGCCCTGTTCCTGCGCCAGCCCCGACAGCGTAACCCCTTGTCAGAGTTCAGCGTAGCCTGACTGACGCGATTCCCACGCAACGCGAAGTGAGATCCCGACCCCCATGAAGCAGGCCAGCAGGAACGAGCCTCCGTACGAGAAAAACGGCAGAGGAATACCGGTGATGGGCAGCAGGTTCACGGTCATTCCAATGTTCTCGAGCATGTGGGTGAACAGCATGCCGGTCACGCCGAACACGCACAGGCTGGAGTAAGGGTCCGTGGCGCGCCGGGCGATGCGGATGAGGATGAAAATGAGCGCCGCGAACAGCGCCAGCGCCACGAGCACGCCGAGGAACCCGAGCTCCTCGCCGACCACGGAGAAGATGAAGTCCGTGAACTGCGCCGGCAGGAACGCGAGGCGCTTCTGAGGCCCATGTAAGAAGCCCTGCCCGAGAAAGCCCCCCGAGCCGATCGCGATCTTAGATTGGATCACGTGCCAACCGGTAGCGCGGGGGTCTTCTTGCGGGTTCAAGAAGGCGAGCAACCGGTTCTGTTGGTAGGGCGCTAACCGCTGCCAGAACGGGACGGCGACGACGCCCATGACGAGGTTGGCGAGCATGACGGCGAGGCCTTCCCACACGTACGGGCGCCACCAGATCAACAGGGCGATGAGCACCAGGATCCAGGCGCCCCACGCCACCGTGGAAAACGCGAGCACCAGGCCGATCACCGGCGAGCCTAGGAGCACCAGCAGTGACAGCCGTGTCCCCGCCCAGTAGAGCATCGTGAACAGAATGGCGACGAACACCATCGAGCTGCCGAGATCCGGCTGCTTGAATACGAGGAAGCTGGGTATGCCGGCGATCAGGCAGGGACTGAGCACGGGTGCGCCTGCAGGTCGCCCGATCAATGGGAACGGGAACGGCAGGTACACGAGATGCCGAAGGGTCGCGGGCGGTTCGCGTTGTTCGGCGAGCCACCGCGCCAGCATGAGCACGACGGCGAGTTTTGCGATCTCCGCCGGCTGTCCGAGTCGGACCCCCCCGACCGCGAGCCACGACCGTTCGCTGGCGGCAGTCCCCGCTCCCACCCCGGCGAACAGCGTCCAGACCAAGACCACGACACTGATGGCGTAGGCGTATGGCGTGGCCCATTCGAGCAGCCGCGGCGATGCGCGGAACATCAGCACCGTGGCGATGATGCCCATCGCGAGCCAGATCAGCTGCTTGCGCCAGATCGTCTCGACGAAGGTCGGCACATCGGTCTGCCCCGCCGAATACAGCGTGACGAGCCCGTATGCCGCGAGGGCGAGGACGACCGCGACCAGCGGTCTATCGATTTCCCGGAGCGGGGGCCGCAGGACGGGTGTGAACCGGGGGGGGGGGAGGAGTCACACCCGTGTCGAGGGGTGGGATCGTGGTGTCCTCGGCCGGCGGGCCGGGGAGCAGCTGCATCGGGCGAGGCGCCGTGTCTGTCGGCAACACGATGCGGACGTTGGAGGCGACCGTCGTATCGACACCCAGATAGCGTCCGATCACCCGAGTCACGAGCGGGGCGACGAACGGCCCTTCGCGCGCGAACTCCACGATGGCCCCGACCACGATTTCGGGCTTGTCGGCCGGAGCAAAGCCGATGAACCAGCCGTGCGCGGGGCCGTGCGGATTCTGGGCGGTGCCGGTCTTGCCGGCGATCGCGATGCTCCCGCCGAAACGGGCCGCGCCACGCGCGGTTCCGCGCTCCACCACGCTGATCATGGCCTGCCGCAAGCCGGCTAGCTGATCCGGTGTGAGCCCGAGCGTCGCCTCCGGCCCCGGCGCCGGACGCACCACGTACGGCGCGCGAGCGCGGCCGTCGCTCGCGAGCATCTGGTAGAACCGCACCATGTTCACCAGCGTCTGGGCGTTCTCGCCCTGACCGATGGCCAGGTTGAGCGTGACGGCTGAGGTCCAACGGCGGGGACCATAGACGCGGTCGTAATAATCGGTCCCAGTCGGAAACAACCCGGTCTTCTCGTCGGGCAGGTCGATGCGCGTGGGCGAGCGGAAGCCCAGCGCCGTCGCATCCTCGAGCAGCGACGTGAGGCCGAGCTTCAACCCCAGCTGGTAAAAGTAGACGTCGCAGCTCTGGGCAATGGCGTCGGCGAGGCTCAGATCTCCGTGCCCCGCCCCCGACCAGCATCGGAAGAAGCGGTTCCCATACTGCAAGCCGCCGCGACAGGGAATCGGCATGTGAGAATGCAGCGTCACGAGGCCCCGCTTGAGGGCCATCGCGGCCACGGCGAGCTTCCACGTCGACCCCGGCGGGTAGCGCCCCTTGATGGTGCGGTCGAAGAGCGGATGCGCCTCGCTCTCGTTGAGCCGGCGCCAGTATTCCGGGTCCACGCCCCCGACGAACGCGTTCGGGTCGAACCCGGGCGCGCTGTACAAGGCCAGGATCTCCCCCGTGTTGGGATTCATCGCGAGCACCGCGCCGCGGTGCCCAGCCGGGAAGATCTGCGCGATGTAGCGTTGCAGATCGAGGTCGATAGTCGTATGAAGCGGCTTGCCCGGGACCGGCGCGAGGCGGGACGCGGGCGGCGCCTCTCGGACCACGTGCCCCAGAGCGCTCACTTCCACGAAGCGCACCCCGTCGTAGCCCCGCAGCGAATCGTCGTACTCGCGCTCGAGCCCATCCTTGCCCAGGAGCCCGCCGAGCCGCACCGCGGCGACGCGTTGCTGCGAGCGCTCGGCCTCGGTGAGCTCGCCGACGTATCCCACTAGATGGGAGGCCAGGCCGCTGTCCGGGTAGTAGCGCTTCGGCTCGGCCTGGATCAACAGCCCCGGAAAGAGCAGGCGCCGCTCCTCCAGAGCCGAGACGACGTCGAAGGTCGCGCTCGGGAGCACCGCGATGGGCAGGTACGGTGTGCGACGATACCGGACCAGCACGCGCTGGATGGCCTGGCTGTCGAGCTTGACGATGGGCGCGAGGCGGTGGAGTGTCGCTCGCAGCACGTCCTCATCAGCGGCCGGCAGGAGCGAGACGGTGTAGCCGGTGACGTTCTCCGCGAGAATCTTGCCGTTCCGGTCGGTGATGATCCCACGGGGTGCCGGAAGCGGGATCGGCCGGAGTCGATTCGTTTCGGACTGCAGCTGGAAGGCGGAGTGCTCGAGGATCTGCGTGCGGAAGAACACGATCACGAGCGTCGCTAATGCGCCCCAGACGACGCCGCGGGCCAGTCGCACCCGCCGGTCGAGAAGATGGGGATGGAACGAGCTCATGTCGCGTCGCTCAAGCGGATCGCGAGGTGGCGCCCGAACAACCAGAGCACGAGCACGCCCGCGACTGCCGTCGTGAGGCTCTGCAGGGGGGACCACACCAACAGCTCCCAGCCGAGCATGCCGCCTTTGAGTTTCCCAGACGCGAGCGCCACCGCGAGGTTGCGGAACCAGGTTCCGGCGAAGAACAGGCAACCGTTCACGAACAGGTTCTCCGCGAAGAAGACGGCCTTGCTCCAGGAAGAGAGATACCCCACGAGCGTGTGCGCGAGCGCTCCGGCGCCGAACGACGCCGGCGTGAGCGCGTCGCGCACGAGACCCACCACGAACCCGGCCGCCGCGCTCGGGCCGGGCCGGGCCCGGATCGTATAGATCAACAGGGCCAGGAGCAGGAAATCCGGAGCCACGCGGTCGTCCCCGAGCCGCCCGCGGAGCGAGAACTGCAACACCACGAGCACGCCCAGGATGACGTAAAACCGATACTTGTCGCTGCGCCTCACGGCGTCTCGACCCCCCCGCCCCCGCTTGATTCGAACACCGAACGCAGGTCAGTCCGCGTCGGGGGCCCGGTCAGGATCATGACGTGGGTAACCGCCGCCGGGTGCACCGCGGGCCGCACCAGGTAGGTCCGCTCCCATCCTTCGGCCTCGCCGGCGACGCCCACCACCGTGCCAATCGGGATGCCGCGCGGGAGCACACCACCCAGGCCGGACGTGAGGATCTGGGTGCCGTTCGCCACCAGCTGCCGGTACGGCACGCCCTGAAGCTCGAGTAACCACACGCGGGGGCCCTCGGTGCCGTGGGGGGCGACGATGCCGTACACGCTTCCGTCCGCGGCCATCGCGCTCGCCCGGAAATCCGGGTGCGCCCAAGTGACCACCACGCCGGTCTGCGCGTCGACCGAGCTCACGATGCCGACGAGCCCTTCGGGGCTGACCACGGCGGTCAATGGTCTCAAACCCTGCTTTTTGCCGGCCGAGATGATGAACGTCAAGTTGCCGCTCGGCTCTGGCTCGTGCAGGACCTCGGCCGGGATGTAGCCGCTCGACAGCCGTTGGCCCAGCCCCAGGAGGCCACGGAGCCTGGCGTTTTCGCCCCGCAGCTCGGGGAGGAATGTCGCGGCCAGGGACGCCGAATCGCGCTCGGCCACGACGGCCTCGTAGCGCAGCACCGATGCCGAGAGGAGCTCGGTCTTCTGTTGCAGTGTCAGGAACGGCGCGAGGACCGTCTGGCGCAACCCGCGCGCCACGGGGTCCCGGATGCGCTCGGGCAGGCTCATCGCGGCGACGGACAGCAGGACGCACCCGATGAAGGCGAGCGTGTCGGCGCGCGACGCGTAGCGGTCCGCTCCGAGCGCCATCGCGTCAGGTGGTCAGAACGTTGCGATATTTCTCCGGGTCGTCGAGGATCCGCCCCGTCCCCCGCACGACGCAGGTCATCGGGTCCTCGTCCAGGTGGATCGGCAGGCCCGTCTCCTGCTGCAGCAGCACGTCGAGGCCGCGGATCAGCGCGCCCCCGCCGGTCATCACGATGCCGCGATCCACGATGTCCGACGCGAGCTCGGGCGGCGTAATCTCGAGGGCCCGCCGCACGGCGTCCACGATCTGTTGGATCGGTTCCTGCACCGCTTCGCGAATTTCACTGGAATGCACGCGCACGATCTTCGGGATGCCGGACACGAGATCGCGGCCCTTCACTTCCATTTCCCGTTCCTCGCCGACCGGCGCCGCCGACCCGATCTGAATCTTGATCTGCTCCGCCGTGGGTTCGCCGATCAATAGGTTGTAATTCTTGCGCATGAATTGCACGATGGCCTGATCGAGCTCGTCGCCCCCGGTGCGAATCGAGGTGTCGGACACGATCCCCGACAGGGCGATCACGGCGATTTCGGTCGTCCCTCCGCCGATATCGATCACCATGTTGCCGGTGGGTGTTTCCACGGGGAGCCCCACGCCGATGGCCGCGGCCATCGGCTCCGCCACCATGTATACCTCTTTTGCGCCCGCGGACTGGGCCGAATCGCGTACGGCTCGCTTCTCCACTTCCGTGATACCCGACGGCACGCACACGATCACCTTGGGCTTCACGCGGAACAGGTGGCGATCGATGATCGTCTTCAGGAAGAACCGCAGCATCTTTTCCGTGACATCGAAGTCGGCGATCACCCCGTCCTTCAAGGGCCGGACCGCGAGGATCCCGTCCGGCGTCCGGCCGAGCATGCGCTTGGCCTCGAGCCCGATGCCTTTGATCTTGCCGGTGGATTTTTCGATCGCGACGACCGAGGGCTCGTTCAGCACTATGCCCTCGCCCTTCACGTAGATCAGCGTGTTGGCAGTGCCCAGATCCACGGCGATCTCATTCGCCGGACTCCAGGCTCCAAGCTTCCAATTCGGCCAGCGTAGGGGCACAGGGACACGTCGTCGTTGGTGAAAGTTGACCGGCGGGCGCGCGCGAGCGCCTCAAGCTAATGAAAAGCGTAACTCCAAGCAAGGCTGATGCTTGACGGCTCTCCCACCGGCGGCTACCGTTCGCCCATGCGACGCGCGCAGACCCCGTCCGAGATCGCTGTGGTGGACCTTCGGGTTTGCGACCGGTGCGGTCTCTGCCTCCCGTTGTGCCCGCCGGAAGCCATTCATCTGGAGCTCGCCGACCTGGTCGTCGATCGGGGCACGTGCACCGGGTGCCGGAAGTGCATCGCCCCCTGCCCCGTAGGCGCCCTCAAGATGATCGCCGCGTGATGCGCGACACCGATGTGCTGGTCATTGGTGCGGGCCCGGCGGGCTCGGTTGCGGCGCTCGAGGCCAAGCGCGCGGCCCCGGCGCTCGACGTGGTGTTGCTCGAGCGCGACCCCCTCGTGGGCACGCCGGTGCGTTGCGCCGAGGGCGTCGGCGACGCCGGGTTGCGCGAATTCGCGGATCCGATCGACGCGCCATGGGTGGCGCGCAAGATCAGGCGCGTGATCTTTCTCGCGCCGGACGATACGGAAGTGAAGGTCGCCGAGCGCGACGTGGGGTGGATTCTCGATCGCACGCGGTTCGACGCGTTCCTGGCCGCGCGGGCGGCGAGCGACGGCGTGGAAGTGCTGGTCGCGACGGAAGCCGCGGGCATGCACCAGCTCGCGGATGGTCGTTGGGAAGTCCGCCTGCGCGGGGCGCAGGGTGACGAAACGATGCGCGCCCGCATCGTGATCGGCGCCGACGGCGTCGAGGCGATGGTCGGCCGCTGGGCGGGGCTCGACACCCGCGTCCCCGCGCGCGACATGGAATCGTGCGCACAGTACGTGCTGCGGGGCATCGACGTCGATCCCGACGCGATCTACCTGCAATTCGGCGATGGGATCGCTCCCGGCGGCTACGCCTGGATCTTCCCGCGGGCGCCTGGGATCGCCAACGTCGGCCTGGGACTCGTGGCCCTGAAGGCTGACGGCCGCAACGCCCAGGAGTACCTCGACGCGTGGATCGCCCGGCGCTACCCTGGCGGCGAACGGGCCGGCTACACGGTCGGGGGGGTCATCACGCATACGACCATCAAGCGGACCTACACGGACGGCGTCCTCGTCGCCGGTGACGCCGCCCACATGATCAATCCCCTGTCAGGCGGCGGCATCGTGAACGCGATGAAGGCGGGGCGGCTGGCGGGCCGCGCCGCGGCGGCGGCGATCTGCGCGGGCGATACGAGCGCCCAGCGGCTCTCGGCGTATCACGCCGACTGGATGCGGCTGCTCGGCGACGACCATCTCAAGTACTACCGCATCAAGCAGGCGCTCGAAGACCTGGACGACGCCTTCTTCAATTCGCTCGCGCGCACCGTGAACGCGATCCCGAGCGAGAAGCGGACGCTGGGGCGAATCTTCGCGCATGCCCTGGTCAAGCATCCGCAGCTGATTCCGGTGGCGGCGCGCTTCTTCATCTGAACAGGGAGTAGGGAGTGGGAGAGGTTCTTTTCGATGCACCGTCCGGTACCTCTCCCCTCTCGCCACTCCCATTTTGTGAAGGAAAGGCAATGCTGAGCATCGATCTGAAGGGCAAGCGGGCCCTCGTGGCCGGGGTGGCGGACGACGCCGGCTATGGCTTCGCCATCGCGAAGGCCCTCGCCGAAGCCGGCGCGACCGTGTGCACCGGCACGTGGCCGCCGGCCTTGAACATCTTCCACAACCTGCTCGAGCGTGGCAAGATCGACGACTCGCGACGCATGCCGGACGGCTCCCTGCTTCAGTTCGAGAAGATCTATCCCCTGGATGCCGCGTACGACACGCTGGCCGATGCGCCTGAGGACATCCGAAGCAACAAGCGGTACAAGGACGTCGGTGACTTCTCCGTCGCGGGAGTCGCGCAACGGCTGGCCCAGGATTTCGGGGATCGGCCGCTGGACATCGTGGTGCACTCGCTTGCCAACGGGCCCGAAGTCAAGAAGCCGCTGCTCGAAACCAGCCGGAGCGGCTATCTCACCGCCGTGAGCGTGAGCGCGTATTCCCTGGTCTCGCTCGTCGCGCGGCTAGGCCCCCTCATGCGCCCGGGCGGATCGTTCCTCTCCCTCACCTACATGGCGAGCGAGCGCGTGGTCCCGGGATATGGCGGGGGGATGTCCTCCGCGAAAGCCGCACTCGAGAGCGATACGCGGACGCTCGCGTTCGAAGCCGGCCGCAAGCACGGCATTCGCGTCAATACGATCTCGGCCGGGCCGCTCGCCTCGCGCGCCGCGAGCGCCATCGGCAAGATCGAGCGGATGGTCGAGTACTACGCGGCCAACGCGCCCCTCACCGAGCCCCTCACCGCGCGCGAAGTCGGGACGACCGCGGCGTTCCTCGCGAGCCCCCTGGGAAGCGGGATCACCGGGACAACGATTTATGTGGACAAGGGATACCACGCGATGGGCGCGGCGGTGGCCGCCGGGAACCTTCTCTGAAGCGGTGTTAGGTGTCCGGTGTCCGGTGTTCGGTGAGGCGACCCCGGGCACCGGACACCCGACGCCAGACACCCTTCATTACGCTCGTCCCCACCGCGCAGCGATTAGCGCCGTGCGCAACGAGCTTGCCCACCGCACCAAGCGGGTCCTTCCGAAGACCGAGTGGCACGCTACCCACGTCCCATGCATACACCGGCACGCGCGACAGATTGAGCCGGTTGCCGTTCCCTCGCACCCCGCCGAAGCCCAGCTCATAGCCAGCCGCGCGCGCCGATCGCTCAACGCGGGCGTCGCGTGCGCCAAACGGGTACGCCACAGCTCGGCCGGCTCCCAGGCCCAGTCGGCCGATCAGCTCCTCGCGCGACCGCGCAAGCTCATCCACGACGTCAGAGTCGGATAGCCATGTCAGCCGCGCATGCGATGCCGAGTGGGAGGCGAACTCGAAGCCGCGGCCCTGCCAGTGCGTGATGGCGTTCCAATCGAGGTGCGGGAGACGGCGCCACGTGTAGCGCACGTCCCAGCTGTTGTCGCGACCCACGTAATCGGTGATGAGGAACGTCACGGCGGTGAACCCCACCTCGGCGAGGACCGGATAGACGCACTCCGCCAGGGACGCGTACCCATCGTCGAACGAGAGCAAGAATGACCGCCCGTCGGCGACCTGTCCTTCCGGGTCGAGCGCGCCGCTGAATTCCCCGAGGGTGAGCGTCTTCCAACCCGCGCGCGCGAGCGCCGTCATCTGACGCTCAAAGGTCGACCGTGCCACACGCGTGACGCCGAGCTCACGCGGCCCGCCTACGCGATGGTAACAAAGAACCAGGGGCCTCACACGTCCCCTCCCGCCGACGGCCAGCTCCCGTTGGCCAACGCCGCCGACGCGTCCGCCCACCGTGCGGCGGGCTCGGGCGCCCGGCAACGCCGCCCCAGCTCCACGAGCCAGGGCGGGACGGAACGGGTTTCCTCAGGCGAGGCCGAGGTGTCGGCGGGAGGCCGCCCGGTCAACATTTCATGCACGATCACGCCCACGGCGTACATATCGTCGCGCGACCCAACGCCCGCGGCGCCGTTGCGGCGCTCGGGTGCCAGGTACTCGGTCGTGCACAACGCCGCCACAATGGCGCCGTACGCCTTTTCGCGTACACTCGCGTCGAGCGAGCGCTCCACTGTGCTGAAAATTCCGGTATCGGCGATCAGAACCTGGCCATCGGCGAGAAGCACGTGCTCCGGCTTCAAGTCTCCGTGCGCCACGCCGGCCGCGTGCGCGTGCGCGAGCGCCGCGAGCACCTGGTGAAGGATCTCCACGACGCGGCGGAGCGGCAGCTCTCCGTGACGCGCGAGCCAGGCGCGCAGCGTCGTGCCCTGGACGAACGGCCTGGTATGGTACACGAACGATCCCGCGCGCCCGCCGCCGTGGGGAACCACCAGCCCGGCGTGCGACAAGCGGTCGCCGAGCGCGACGAGGTTCTTGGCGAATCGGTTTTCGTCGACGCCGAGCGACAGCGAGGTGGGCAGGACCTTCACCAGCAGCTCCGCCCCCGTGGACTGGTCGAGGGCCACGAACATGCGACACTCCCCCACCAGCCGGACTTCGCGCTCCACCCGGTAGGTCGGCCCCAGTACCTGGCCCAGCGCCACGCGAATGTCCGCCACGCCCGCTACTCCGGCCTCGGACGTTCCAAGCGTAACCCGAGCGGGAGCGTCCTGAAAGGTGTCCGCTCCCTCACGCGCCCGTGCTCCCGAAGCCGCCCTGCCCTCGCTCGCTTGGCGGCAGTTCCGCGACTTCCTCGAGCTCGACCGCCTCCACGCGCTGAAACACCAGCTGCGCGATCCGCATGCCGCGCTGCACCGCGACAGGCTCGGTCCCCAAGTTGATCATCGCGACCAGCAACTCCCCGCGGTAGTCCGAGTCGATGGTCGCGGGTGTGTTCGGCAGGGTGAGACCGTGCTTCAACGCGAGCCCGGAGCGGGGGCGCACCTGTGCTTCGAATCCGGGTGGGATCGCGAGCGCGAGGCCCGTCCGTACTAAACGTCGCTCGAGTGGCTGCAGTGTGAAGTCCTGATCGGCACTAGCGACGTCGTACCCCGCGGCACCGGCGGACTGTCTGGCAGGGAGCGGCAGCCCGTCGTGGTGCGGCAGGCGCAGCACCTGCACAACCGCCATCAGACGAGGGTCTTGGGATCCGCCGAGGGAAGGCCGAATGCCTCGGCGACCGCCGGATAGACCACCTTGCCCTCGACTACGTTGAGGCCCAGGAAGAGGGCGCGATCGTCCCTGCACGCCTGTTTCCAGCCGCCGCGCGCGAGCCGCTTGGCGTAGGGGAAGGTCGCGTTGGTGAGTCCCAGTGTGGACGTCCGCGGCACACCGCCCGGCATGTTCGCCACGGCGTAATGAATGATCTCATCCACCGTGTACGTGGGATTCTCATGTGTGGTCGGCTTGGTGGTTTCGATGCAGCCGCCCTGGTCCACCGCCACATCCACGATGACGGAGCCGGGCTTCATGATCTTGAGATCGTCTCGCCGCACGAGCTTCGGCGCCTTTGCGCCGGGCAGGAGCACGGCCCCGATCACCACGTCGGCCTTGCGCAGCTGCTCGAGCAAATTGTGGCGGTTGGAGTAGAGGAGATCGACGTTGGGCGGGAGGACATCGGCCAGGTAGCGCAGGCGGTCGAGCGACAGATCGAGCATCGTGACGTGCGCCGCCAGGCCCGCCGCCATCTTGGCGGCGTTGGTCCCGACGACGCCGCCGCCGATGATCAGGACCTCGGCGGGGAGTACGCCGGGGATGCCACCCAGCAGAACGCCGCTCCCGCCATACACCTTTTCCAGGTACTTCGCGCCCTCCTGCACCGCCATTCGCCCGGCCACCTCGCTCATCGGCGTCAGCAGCGGGAGCTCTCCCGAGTCGAGCTGGACGGTCTCGTAGGCGATCGCCACGATGCCCGACTTGATCACCGCCCGCGTGAGTGCCTCTGAGGCGGCGAAGTGGAAATACGTAAACACCACTTGGCCCTTGCGCATGCAGGGCCATTCGGGCTCGATCGGCTCTTTGACTTTGACGATCATCTCGGCCTTCGCCCAGACGTCGCCGGCTTTGGGGACGAGCGTGCCACCCGTGTCGCGATACGCGTCGTCCCCGAAGCCCGAGCCAAGGCCCGCCCCCTGCTCGACCAACACCGTGTGTCCGTCGCCCACGAGCGACTCTACGCCCGCCGGCACGAGGGCCACGCGATTCTCGGCTGTTTTGATTTCCTTCGGGACGCCGACGATCATGTGCGCTCCATCAAAGTCTACGCTGCCTCAGGCCCCAACCACACCACCGTCTGCCGTTCAGGCGCAAAGAACTCCGCCGCCACCGCCCCGACCTCCTCCTCAGTAAGCCCGCCGACCGCCGCCAGCACCTGATCGAGGCTTTGATACGGCTCGCCATGCACGGGGAAACCGGCCAAACGATACATCCGGGCGGACGGACTCTCCAGGGACAGCATCAACTGTCCACGCGTCTGCTGCTTGGCCTCCGCGAGTGCCTCACCCCGCAAGCCATCCCGCGCGAGCTTCGCGTACTCCTCGCGGATCGCCGCCTCCGCCTGGACCGCCGTTTTGGGTTGGGTGCCGACGTACACGCCCGTCACCCCCACCTGTCGATAGAAGCTCGTGAACGCGTAAATCCCGTACGCCAGGCCCAGCTCCTCGCGGATCCGCTGGAACAAGCGGCTCGACATCCCGCCGCCGAAGACGTTCGCCAGCACCAGCAGGGCGTACTTGCGCCGATCGGCGTACCGCACGGAATCCGTCGCGAACACAATGTGAGTCTGCGCCGTGTCCTTGACGTGGCGGGCCCGGGCTCCGCGGACACCGGGCGGGATCGGAGCTGTCGATGGCGTTTCCCGATTCCCCTTTCCCGTTTCCCGATCCTCGAACCACCCCTGCTTGCCCAACTCGTCCAGCAATCGGTCGTGCTCCAGGTTGCCCGCAGCCGCGATGACGCAGTTGGCGGGAAAGTAGGCGCGTCCGTGAAGGTCCTTCAGGTCTTGCGTCGACAACGCGCCGACGGTGTCCCGAGTACCGAGGATGGAATAGCCGTACGGATGCTTGGGCCAGAGCGCCTGGTAGGAGAAATCGAAGACCAGGTCGTCCGGGGTATCCTCGACGGTGTTGATCTCCTCGAGTACCACGTTGCGCTCGAGCTCCAGGTCCCCCGCGCGCAGCACCGGGTTCCGCACGAGGTCCGTCAGCACGTCGAGGGCTTGCGGGAGATCGCTGTCGAGGACGCGAGCTTGGAAAGCGGTCGTGTCGCGGGAGGTGTACGCGTCGAGCGACCCGCCGCGGGATTCGAGGGCCACCGCGATCTGCTGCGCCGTGCGGCGCTCGGTGCCCTTGAACACCATGTGCTCGAGGAGATGCGACACGCCCATCTTCGGGCGCGGCTCGTGGGCGCTGGCGCTCCGGACCCAGATGCCCACCGCCACCGAGCGGACGCTCGGTACGCGCTCGGAAAGGACGATGACGCCGCTCGGCGCGGCGGTTTGAGAGATCTCCCCGTCGAGCCGGACCGTCTCCATCAGTGCGAGCGCGCGGGCTCCGGCTTCTCCAGCAGTGCCTTCCGTGACAGACGCATGCGACCGCGCTCGTCTACCTCGAGCAACTTGACGCGCACGTGGTCGCCCTTCTTCACGACATCCTCGGTCCGCTCCGTCCGACCGTGCTGCAGCTCGGAGATGTGCAGCAGACCTTCGACGCCGGGCAGGATTTCGATGAATGCCCCGAAGGCCGTCGTGCTCTTCACGACGCCCTCGTAGACCTTGCCGACCTCGGGCTCCTGCACCAGGCCCTGAACCATATCCCGGGCCCGCTCGCCTCCCTCACCCACCGCCGAAATCGTCACCAACCCGTTGTCATCGACGTTGATCTCGGCGCCGGTCTGCTCCTGGATGGCGCGGATGGTCTTCCCCTTGGGGCCGATCAGATCGCCGATCTTGTCCGGCCGAATCTGGATGGTGATGATGCGCGGGGCGTATTTGGACAGCTGCGAGCGCGGCTTCGGGATCGCCTGATCCATGATGTCGAGGATGTGCAGACGGGCCCGCTTCGCCTTCTCCAGCGCCTCGCTGATGATCTTGAAGTCGAGGCCCGCGATCTTGATGTCCATCTGGATCGACGTGACGCCCTGACGGGTGCCGGCGACCTTGAAGTCCATGTCGCCCAGATGGTCTTCGGTGCCGAGGATGTCCGTCAGGATCGCGACGCGGTCGCCTTCTTTGATCAGCCCCATCGCGATCCCTGCGCACGCCGCCGTCATCGGCACGCCCGCATCGAACAGCGCCAGCGAGCCGCCGCACACCGTGGCCATGGACGATGAGCCGTTCGACTCGAGGATGTCGGACACGATCCGGATCGTATACGGGAACTGCTCGTACAGCGGGAGCAGCGCCTGCAAGGCGCGCTCGGCCAGGGCGCCGTGCCCCACCTCGCGACGGGACGTCCCGCGGATCGGGCGGACTTCCCCCGTCGAGAACGACGGGAAGTTGTAGTGCAGCATGAACGACTTGGTGGTCTCCTGGGCGACGTCGATCGAATCGATCCGTTGCTCGTCGGAGACCGTGCCCAGCGTGGCGGAGACGAGCGCCTGCGTCTGCCCACGCGTGAACAACGAGGATCCGTGTGTGCGCGGGAGCACACCCACCTCGCAGCTAATGGGCCGCACGGTGTCGAGATCCCGGCCGTCCACGCGCTCGCCGTGCGTGAGCACCTGCTCGCGCATGGTGCGGTACTCGATGTCCTCGATCACGTTGGCGACGTCCTTCACGTTCTCCGGGAACTCGGCCCCGAGCTGCTCCTGAATCGTGGCCTTCAACGCCGCCAGGGCCTGTGCCCGTTCCGCTTTCTCGGGCAAATTGAGCGCTTCGGTCACCCGGGCCTCCGCCAATCCCTTTACGCGAGCGACGAGCTCCGTCGGCGGCTCGACCTTCGTCCATTCCATCTTGGGCTGGCGCACGTCCGCTACGAGCTCCTGCTCCGCATCCAGCAGCTCACGAATGCCTTTGTGCGCCACCTCCAGGCCCTTCACGATCTCGGCCTCGGTGAGCTCGAGCGCCCCCCCCTCGACCATCACGATGGAATCCTTAGAGCCCGAGACGACCATGTCCACATCGGAGAACTCGAGCTGCTGGAAGGTGGGATTGAGGATCCACGCCCCCTCCACGCGTCCTACGCGCACGGCCGCGATCGGTCCGTTCCACGGCACCTTAGACATGGTGAGGGCGGCGGAGGCAGCCGTGAGGCCCAGGACGTCCGCGTCGTTCTCCTGGTCCGCCGAGAGGACGTACACGAACACCTGCACCTCGTTCTTGAAGCCTTCGGGAAAGAGTGGCCGCACCGAGCGGTCGATCACCCGCGCCGCGAGGATCTCCTGGTCCTGGGGCCGCCCTTCGCGCTTCAAAAAGCCGCCGGGGATCTTCCCGGCGGCGTAGGCTTTCTCGCGGTATTCGACGGTCAGTGGAAAGAACGGGAGGGTCGAAACGTTGTCCGACACGGTCACCGTCGCCAGCACGACCGTCTCCCCGAACTGCAGGAGGCAGGAGCCGGCGGCCTGTTTGGCCAGGCGGCCCGCCTCGAGCTTCAGGGTGCGGCCCGCAAAGTTGCGTTCGACGTGTTTCACCAGATTGCCTATCTAGAGCACAAAGAAATGCGCGAGGCGCCCCGGTGCTCTTCCGGGGCGCCCGGCGCGACGCCAGCGGTGTTAATGGCGGAGACCCAGCTCGTCGATGAGCTGCCGATACCGCTCCAGGTCGGCGCGCTTCAGGTACTCGAGCAGGCGGCGGCGCTGCGACACCATCTTGAGCAGCCCGCGCTGGCCGTGATAGTCCTTGGCGTGCACCCGGAAGTGATCGGTGAGGCTGTTGATCCGCTCGGTGAGCAGCGCGATTTGGACCGGGGCCGACCCCGTGTCCCCTTCGTGCCGCCCGTACTTCCTGACCGGCGTCGTCTTGTCGTACATCAGTTCCAGTTCCCTAATTGTTGAGAGCGCAGTAACTTAGACCGTCAGCGCCCCTTTGTAAAGCCCTAGTGACGAACGCGCACACCGCGCCCAGCGCGCCCACCGACCTCCTCGGCCGCACCGTCGGCCCGTACGACCTCGAGCGCCTGCTCGGCGCGGGGGGGTTCTCGTGGGTGTTCGCCGGGCGCGAGCTGGACGGCACCCCGGTCGCGGTCAAAATCCTGATGCCCCGGTACGCCGGCGACCCCCAGTTCGAGAGCCGGTTCCGGAACGAGGCCGAGACCGCCGCCAAGCTGCAACACCCGAACATCATCCGCATCCGGTTCGTCGCGCGCTCGGGGAACTACGTCTACTTCGGGATGGATCTCTGCACCGATTCTTTGGGCGCCCGCCTGCAGCGCGAGGGGCCGCTCCCCGAAGCCGACATCGTCCGGATCGCGAGCCACGTAGCGCGGGGCCTCGCGTTCGCCCACGGCCAGGGCGTGATTCACCGCGATTTGAAGCCGGGGAATATCCTGCTCCATTCCGACGGCAGCGCGATCATCTCGGATTTCGGGATCGCCCGCGCGCTCTCCGGCTACGTCGCCTCGACCGGCGTCAACATGACCATCGGAACCCCGCAGTACCTCTCGCCCGAGCAGGCGCAAGGGCGCCCACTCGATCAGCGCGTGGATTTTTACGCTCTGGGCGTGACCCTGTACAAGGCCGCGACCGGCGAAGTGCCGTTCACGTCCATGGACTGGTTCGAGCTGGCACGGATGCACGTCGAAGACGCGCCACCGTCACTTCGTAAGAAACGGCCGGACGCGTCGAAACGCTTCGAGCGTGTGGTGATGAAGTGCCTCGCCAAGCATCCGGACGATCGCTACCGCGATGCCACGGCGCTGCTCGCCGATCTCGCTGCGGTGGACGACCGCGACCCCGCAGGGTACTGGTCCCGGTGGTTGCGCTGGTTCTCAGGCTGACGCACGGAACAGGCGTCGGATCGCTCCCACAATCCGGGAAAGCACGCCCGCCGGGGGCGCCACCGCCGGCGGCACCCTGATCAGGCCGGTGGTCCGGTGACTCGCGAGGTAGGCTTCGACGGCGCGCCGGAGCTCCGGCTCGTACTGCTTGGGAAAGGATCGCTCAGCCAGGCGGATGTCGAAGCCCCCTGCCACACCACCGAGCTCCACCACGCCCGGCGAGGCCCGATCGATGATCTCGATTAGCGGGCCCAAGCCGTCGCGGATCCCACGCACGCCTTCCCGCCCGTAGTACACGGTCGCCACGGCGATCACGAGGCGCTCCGCTTTGACGCGCCCCGCGGCATAGCCTTGGAGCGCTTCGTTAATGGCGGAAGAGTCCAAGAACTTCCCGACCGATGACGAGGAGCATCAGCGAGGCGAGCAGGGCAAAACCGAGCTGCGTCAGGCGAAGCCGCAGGTCCAACGACAGCGGCCTCCGCAGGATCCCCTCCGCGACGAGGAACATCAACTGCCCACCGTCCAGGATGGGAATGGGAAGCAGGTTCAGCAACGCCAGGTTGACCGAGAGAATCGCCATGAGCGCCAGGAGGGGGACCAAGCCTTGCCGGGCCGCCTGGCCGGAGAGTCGACCGATCGTAATCGGACCGCCGACCTCGGAAAGCGACACGTCCCGCGTGATCAGCCCTTTCAAGAACGTGAGTATCTGGTGGGCGTCCCTCCCGGTCCGGTCGATCCCCGCCCGCACGGCGCCAAGCGGGCCGAATCGCTCACGCGTAATCGGCTGCACGGGGGCGATCCCCACAAACCCTCGCATTGCGACCTCGCCAGTCCGCGGATCCGGCACCGAGCGGAGGGCGGGTATGAGCGTCAGACTGACGATCGTCCCACCGCGCTCCACGTCCACGAGCAGGCGGCGGTTCGGGCTCGCCCGCACGATGCGCGCGAACTGAGCCCATGACGCGACCGGCTCACCATTCAGGCGCACCACCCGGTCGTCGGGCCGGAATCCCGCCTGGGACGCGGGATCGCCCTCGGTGACTGACTTGACCACTGCTGGGAAGAACGGCTCCAAGGCTTGAATGAGCGCGACGCGCGCATCCGAGTTTCCACGTGGGAGCCTCGCGATCAGCGGGGCCTCGCGCCCGGCCACCCGCAGCGTGAGCGGCAGCGGGCTCGTCACTAGGCGTTCAACCAAGTCATCCCAGGAAGTGATGGAATCCCCGTCCACACCTACGATTCGATCGCCCCGAGATATCTGTGTTAGCGCTCCTGCTCCTTCGGGCAGCTCGCTGACGTACACCGTGTCAACCTGTGTGGTCGAATGCCGCTCCGACCCGACGGTGGCGTAGAGACCGCTATAGACGCCGATGGCGAGCAGGCCGTTCATCGTCACGCCGGCAAGAATGACCACCATCCGCTTCCAGAGCGGCTGGCGATCGAACGCGCGCGCGGGATCGATCGGCACGGTGGACTTGCCGCCTTCCACGCTACCCGCCATCCCCTCCTCTTCGAGGCCCGCCATCTTCACGTAGCCACCGAGGGGCAGCCAGGAAACCCAATACTCGGTCTCACCACGACGCCACCGTACGAGCGGACGCCCGAAGCCGATCGAGAATCGCAGGACCTGAATACCGACTGCCTTCGCGGCCACGAAGTGCCCCATTTCGTGCACGAAGATCAGCGGTCCCAGAATGAACGCGAGGGCGAGCAGCGTCAGGAGCACGCGGCCTCCCGGGCGAGCCGCCGCGCCTCGGCATCCGCCGCCAGCACGGCATCGAGCGAACCCGCCTCGGTTGGGCGATGTCCTTCCAGCACCCGCGCAACGGTCTCCGCGATGCGGCCGAATCGGATGCGCCCCTCCAGGAACAGCTCCACCGCCACCTCGTTCGCCGCGTTGAAAGCGGTGGGCGCCGTGCCACCGGCGGCGGCCGCCGCACGCCCCAGCCGGTAGGCCGGATACAACCCCGCCTGCACAGGCTCGAAGGTGAGGGTGCCCGCGGCCACCGGATCGAACCGGCGGGCCCCAGCATCGGGCACGCGGTCGGGATGGGTCAGCGCGTACAGGATCGGAAGCTCCATCGTGGGGAAGCCGACCTGGGCGAGGACGGACCCGTCGACGAACTCGACGAACGCATGCACCACGGACTGTGGATGCACGACGACCTCGACCGCCGTGTACGGCAGCCCGAACAGGAAATGCGCCTCGATCACCTCGAGCGCCTTGTTCACGAGGGTCGCGGAATCGACCGTGATCTTCTTCCCCATCTTCCACGTCGGATGACGCAGGGCCTCTTCCACCGTGGCGTCCGCGACGCGCTCCGGGCTCCAGGTCCGGAACGGACCGCCCGACGCGGTGAGGATGAGTCGAGCGAGCTCGGTGGGCCGCCGGCCGGTGATGCACTGCAGCACTGCGCTGTGCTCCGAGTCGACGGGGACGATCTCTCCGCCTCCCCGCTGTGCCGCCCGCGTGACCAACTCGCCCGCCATGACCAGCGTTTCCTTGTTCGCGAGCGCGACGCGTTTCCCGGCTTCGAGCGCGGCCAGCGTGGCCTCGAGGCCCGCGGCGCCGACGATCCCGTTGAGGACGATGTCGACGTCCGGGCGCGTCGCCGCCTCGACCAGACACTGGGCACCCTTCCCGGTCCCCAGCCCCGAGTTCCGCGTCCCTCCGTTCACGAGACCGACGTAGGTCGGCCGCCATTCCGCCGCTTGGCGCTCGAGCAGCTCTCCGTTGGAATGGGCGGTCAGCGCCGCGACACGGAACCGCTCACGCTGGCGCGCGAGCACTTGCAGCGCCGAGCACCCGATCGAGCCGGTGGAGCCGAGGATGGCGACGCCCACGGTCATGCTAGACCGAATACCCGCAAGAGCCCCGCGGTCACGGGCAGGACGAAGTACAGGGAGTCGAGCCGGTCGAGCACACCGCCGTGCCCAGGGATCAGCGACGAGGAGTCCTTCACACCGACTTCCCGCTTGAAGAGAGACTCGGCCACGTCGCCGACCTGAGCCACGAGGGCCACCACCAACCCCAGCGTGAGGAGCTGCAGGACGCTCAAGTGCAGGGCGACCCGTTCGAGCACCAGCGGTCCATAGAGTAGCGCGGTCACGACCCCGCCGACGACGCCGGCAATCCCTCCCGCCCACGTCTTTCTGGGGGACAACACGGGCGCGAGCTTGGCGCCTCCCACCAGCGTTCCGCCCGCCATGGCGCAGGTATCGCACACCCAGGTGATCGCGAGGGGGAGCACCGCCAGGGCGACGGAGCCGCGGGGATGCGCGTCCACGTGCGGGCCATGGCGGATCGCCACGATGAAGCTCAGCAGCGCCGAGGCGTACAGCGCGCCGAATACGGTGACGGAGACGGCCGTCAGCGGATGATGGTCCGGCCCGCGCGCCGCCGCCACGATGAGGGCGACGATCAACCAGACCGCTCCCGCGTAGACGACGGGCTCCCAGTCCGCGGAGGTCTTCACCCAATACGTCGCCAGAGGCCCGATGGCGGCCGCGATGAAGCCCACCCACTCGAGGGCCTCAATACCTTGTTTCCGGGCGAGGTCGTAGACCTCGCGGGTACCGAGGATGCCCAGGATCGCCAGCAGGCCCGCGAGCCACCAGCCGCCCAAGGCCAGCGCTGCGAGCGTGACGGCGATGGCCGGCACGGCGACTCCGATGCGCACCAGCAGGTTCCGGGACATCACGCCGTGACCTTGCCGAACCGGCGATCGCGCCGCTGGTAGTCGAGGATGGCCTGGAACAGCTCACGTCGCGTCACGTCCGGCCACAGGACCGGCGTGATGTAGAGCTCGGTGTAGGCCAGCTGCCAGAGAAGAAAATTGGAAAGCCGGCACTCGCCTGACGTCCGGATCAGCAGATCGGGATCCTTCCACGGCGCGGTGTACAGGCGCTCGCGCACGGCGTCCTCATCGATGTCCTCGAGGCGTTTGACGCCCTTGAGCACGTCCTCGGCCAACAGGCGCGCCGCGCGCGCCAGCTCGGCCCGCGACGAGTAGGAGATGCACAGGTTGAGGGCGAGCCGCGTGCCGGCGCTCGTTTCCCGCTCGATGCGCTCAACCGCCGCGCGCGCCCCGGGCGCGAGCCGGGTGCGGTCTCCGAGGACGTGGACGGCCACCCCCTGATCCCGCAGCTCCGCCACCTCGCGCGCGATGTATTCCTCGAGGAGCTGCATCAGCGCCGAGATCTCGCTCACCGGGCGTTGCCAGTTCTCCTCCGAGAAGGCGAAGAGCGTGAGCACCTCCACGCCCGCGTCGATCGCGCCTTCGACCACCTCACGGACCGCCTGCATGCCGGCGCGGTGGCCCAGCGGTCGGGGAAGACTGCGCTCGCGCGCCCAGCGCCCGTTGCCGTCCATGATCACCGCGATGTGCCGCGGGACGGCCCCATTAACGTGGATCTGCGCGAGCAGCTCGTCCGCCATCCTAGACCTCCATGATCTCCGCTTCTTTGCCCTTCACCGCTTCGTCGACCAGACGCAGATGGTCGTCGTGCAGCTTCTGGACGTCCTTCTCGGTCTTCTTCTTCTCATCCTCGGAGACGTGCTCGGTCTTCTTGATCCGCCCGATGGCCTCCGTGCGGGCGTGCCGGACGGCCACGCGGCCTTCCTCCGCGAACTTGTGGATCACCTTGACCAGCTCCCGGCGGCGCTCCTCGTTAAGCGGAGGAAGCGGGATGCGGATGACGTTGCCGTCGTTCGAGGGGGTGAGACCGAGATCGGAGGCGAGGATCGCCTTTTCGATCGCCTTCAGCACGGACTTGTCCCAGGGCTGGATGGTCAGGAGCTTGGGCTCGGGCGCCGCCACGCTCGCCACCTGATTGAGGGGCATCTCGCTGCCGTAGGCTTCGACCCGCACGAGGTCGAGCAGCGACGTGGTCGCCTTGCCAGTGCGCACCGTCGAAAACTCCCGCTTCACGGCTTCCACCGCCTTGTCCATCGCCTGCTTGGCCTGCTTGACGTGTTCGGCCAGGGGAGAGGAGGTCATTGCACGATCGTGCCGACGCGCTCGCCCGCCAACACCCTGGCGGTGGCGCCGGGCTGGTTGATGTTGAAGACGACGATGGGGAGCTTGTTTTCCTTACACAGGCCGAACGCGTTCGCGTCCATCACCGCGTACCCTTTGACCAGCGCCTGCTGGAACGAGAGCTCGGGAAGGAACTTGGCTTTCGGCTCCTTCTTTGGGTCGGCCGTGTAGACGCCATCCACATTGGTGGCTTTGAGCAACACCTTGGCCTCGACCTCGAGGGCGCGCAGGACCGCCGCCGTATCCGTGGAAAAGTACGGATTCCCCGTTCCGCCCGCGAAAATCACCATCCGTCCCTTCTCGAGATGCCGGACGGCGCGGCGCCGGATATAGGGCTCCGCCAGCTCCTCCATCCGGATCGCCGACATCACGCGCGTGTCGACGCCCTTTTTCTCGAGCATGTCCTGGAGGGCGAGGGCGTTGATCACCGTCGCGAGCATCCCCATGTAATCCGCGGAGACGCGATCCATCCCTTGCTCGCTCGCCGCCGTGCCGCGCACGATGTTGCCGCCTCCCACCACGAGACCGAGCTGTACGCCCACACCCGCTACCTGCTTCAACTCGTCGGCGAGGTGGTCGATGAAACCGAAGTCGATGCCCCCGCCCGCCCCCCGCGTTCCCGCGAACGCCTCACCCGAGATTTTGAGCAAGGCGCGCGGGTACGCGAGGGCGGGACGGCCGGGGGGGTCCGTCGCCACTCAGCTCTCTCCGACCTTCAGCCGGGTGAAGCGCCGGACGTCGATTTTTTCCCCCGTCTTGGCGGACAGCTCCTTGACGAGCTCGCCGACCGTCCGCTTGTCGTCCTTCACGAATTTCTGCTCGAGGAGGACGTTGTCCTCGTAATACTTCTTCATCATCCCGTCCACGATCTTGGCGCGGATGTTCTCGGGCTTCTTCTGCTCGGCGACCTGCGCCTCGTACACCTGGCGCTCCCGCTCCACGGTCTCGGGCGGGAGGTCTTCGACCCGCACCGCCAGCGGCCTGGCTGCCGCGATGTGCATCGCCACCTCGCGCGCGAGGGTCTTGAAGTCCTCGGTACGCGCCACAAAATCGGTCTCGCAGTTGAGCTCGACGAGCACGGCCGTCTTGCCGTCGTGATGTACGTAGTGCCCGATCAACCCCTCCGACGCCACGCGCTCCGCGCGCTTGTCGGCCTTGGCCGCGCCCTTCTTGCGGAGCACGTCGACGGACTTCTCCAGGTCGCCGCCCGTCTCCTCCAGGGCCCGCTTGCAATCCATCATGCCGGCGCCGGTGCGGGCACGCAGCTCCGCCACCAGCTTCGCCGGGATCTCTTTCACGGTCGTCATCCCTCCTCACTCCTCATGAAAACGCCGCCCTCGCGCCGGTGGGCTCGAAGGGCGGCGGTCGGTTAATCTGCCGGGCCACGCGCCCGGCGCTTCAGCCCTCGCCCGCGCCGCTCGACTCCGCCGGGGCAGGCGTCTCGTCGGTCTTGAGCCGCGCCGCAATCGCTTCCGGCTTCGGCCGCCGCTTGCGCCGCGCCGGCTTCTTCTTCTTGTCCCCTTCGGCCTCGGTCTCCACACCGGTCTCGGTGGAATAGGTGACGCCCTCACCCTCCTCCACCGCGTCCCGAAGCGGCGACTGCCGCCGCGCCTCACCGATGACATCCGAGATCGCCGCGGTGATCAACGAGACCGCCCGGATCGCGTCGTCGTTGCCGGGGATCGGCACGTCGATCAGGTCGGGGTCCGCGTTCGTGTCGACGATGGCGACCACGGGAATCCCCAGCTTGTTCGCTTCCGCGACCGCAATCCGCTCCTTCTTCGAGTCCACTATGAATAACGCGCCGGGCAGGCGGCTCATGTTCTTGATCCCCGAGAGATACTTCTCGAGCTTGACCCGCTCGCGATCGAAGAGCAGCTGCTCCTTTTTCGTGTAGTTCTCGAATTCGCCCTCGGCCGTCCCCTGGTCCAGCTCCTTCAGACGCTTGATCTGCTTCTTGATCGTCTGGAAGTTCGTGAGCGTGCCGCCGAGCCAGCGCTCGGTCACGTAGAAAGCTCCGCAGCGCTGCGCCTCAGCCTGGAGGATGGCCTTGAGCTGCTTCTTGGTGCAGACGAACAGGATGCCTTCACCCTTCAGGACGACGCCGCGCAGCAGCTCCTGCGCTTCCTGGATCTGCCGGAGCGTCTTCTGGAGATCGATGATGTAAATCCCCGACCGCTCGGCGAAGATGAACCGGCGCATCTTGGGATTCCAGCGGCGCGTCTGGTGACCGAAATGGACGCCCGCTTCCAGCAGTTGCTGCAACTCAGGCTGCGTCATGCACTCCCTCTCGTGGGTTCGATCCGCCGCCGCTGTCATCTCCGCTGCCACCCCCGCAGGGGACCCAGCAGCAGATCGAGCGACGTGTGTGTTGACTGCGGGTGTCCGGTTTCGGGTGTTCGGGTCGGACACCTGACACCGGACACCGGTCTCCTATCTCTTACTGAACTGGAACCGCTTCCGCGCTCCCGCGCGCCCGGGCTTCTTCCGCTCCACCACCCGTGGATCGCGCGTCAATAATCCGTTCTCCCGTAGCTTCTTGCGATGCCGGTCATCCGCGAGGCACAGCGCCCGGGCGATACCGAGCCGCAGGGCTCCCGCCTGTCCCGTCACACCGCCACCCCGCACCAGCGCGCGTACATCGAACGCGCCGAGCGTATCGGTCGCCGTGAACGGCTGCTGGATGTGCGATACGAGCGATGGCCGGGGGAAATAATCCCCCAGCGTGCGCCCGTTGATGTTCCACTTCCCCGACCCCGGCGTTAAGTACACGCGCGCGACGCCGACCTTGCGGCGGCCGATCGCGTGCCAGCGCAGCTCCGGCGTGATCCCCGAGCTCATCTAGCGGCCTCCGCGAAGCTCAACGGCTCGGGCTGCTGCGCCGCGTGCGGGTGGTCGGGGCCGGCGTACACCTTGAGCATCTGCTTCACCTTTTGTCGCGACAGGGTCGTCTTCGGCAGCATCCCCCACACCGCGCGCTCGATTACGCGCTCCGGATGGGACCGCATCTCGTCCTTGAGCGGACGAAACCGCTCATGCCCCATGTATCCGGTGTGCCGGAAGTACTGCTTCTGGTCGAGCTTGCGGCCCGTGAGCTTTACCTTGGACGCATTGACGACGACGACACAGTCACCGCCGTTCAAGTGGGGCGTGAACGTGGGCTTGTGCTTGCCGCGCAGGATCTGGGCGACGCGGCTCGCCAGCCGGCCGAGGGGTTGCTCAGCCGCGTCAACGACGAACCAGCGGTGCGTCACGTCCTCTTTTCGCAGACTGAACGTCTTCATTCCGCCCTTTACATGGGTCCGGTTAACCGACAGCCGCGAACTATACCCGGGGCGTAAGGGCCTGTCAACCCGACAGTTCCGGGCTCGCGAGGGTCACGAGCGGCGTCCCCTTCTCCACCGCTTGCCCGACGGTGACGTGGACCGTCTCCACGACCGCCGCTCGCGACGCCCGCAGCTCGTTCTCCATTTTCATCGCTTCGACCACGACGAGGCCCGCCCCCGCGTCCACGCGCTGCCCGACGGCCACCTCGATCCGGACCACGAGGCCGGGCATCGGCGCTCGTACGGTCCCTTCCGTCGGCGCGGACCGCCCCCCCTCCGTGAGGGCCTGGATTTGATGCGTGCGCTCGTCCACCGCGGTCACTTCCACGCGCTCTCCGACCATCCCCAGGGCCCAGCGCCCCAGCCCATCGAGGGGCTGCGCCGCAACCGTCCACGATTCCCCGCCCAGCAGCAGGTGGTACAGCGGCGTTCCGGGAACGGCGGCCAGGTGCGCCTCGAGCGTCTGGCCGCTCACGACGACACGCCCACCTTCCACCCCAACCTCGTGCGTCGTGCCGCCGATAAGCACGTAGTACTTCACGCTGCCTCCAGGACCGCCACCGTCTCGACGTGTGCCGTTTGCGGGAACAGATCGAACGCCCGCACCGCACTGACGCGATAATTGACGCCGAGCCGATAGACGTCCCGAGCGAGCGTCGCGGGATCGCAGGACACGTAGATCAATCGTCCCACCGGCTGTCTCGCGAGCCGCAGCGTGACGTTCCAGTGCAGGCCCGCACGTGGTGGGTTCACCACCACGGCGTTCGGCTCGGGGAGGGTCGGCAAGACGTCTTCGGCCTTGCCCGCGATGAACCGCACCGGCGCCGGTACCGGGCGCCGGCGGGCCCAGTCGACTGCCTTCTCGTCGGCGTCGACGCTCACGACTTGCGCCCCCCGGTCGGCCAGCAGCACCGCGGTATCACCGATGCCGCCGTAGAGATCCCACACAACCGCCCCCCGGACGTCCCCGAGCTGCTCCACGGCCCACGCGCGCGCGATCGTCTCCATCTCGGGATTCACTTGCTCGAACGCCGTCGCCAGGAAACCCGTTGCCGGACCCGCCATGACCCGCGCCGCGCCGTCGACCGGCTGCCACCAGCAGATCACGTCGTGGCCCCCCCCCCCCCCCCCCCCCCCCCCCCCCCCCCCCCCCCCCCGCCCCCCC
>Ga0247667_1000170_pt1 | contig 25830 bp, 19 predicted proteins | sample CNK08_metaG_FD_183027 | JGI IMG/M metagenome (GOLD analysis project Ga0247667, IMG submission 183027) | Soil microbial communities from Purdue University Martell Research Forest, Indiana, United States - CNK08 | ecosystem: Environmental > Terrestrial > Soil > Temperate forest > Bulk soil... | reverse complement strand
AAGAGATCATGCACAGTTACACCGAGGGCTGGAGACTCGGGCTGAAAGCGGTGGCAATCTATCGCGACGGCTCGAAACGCTCGCAGCCGCTCAATACGTCCCGGAACGGCGGCGACACACCCGCCGAAAAGGCCGTGAAGGAAGCCGATTCTTTCAAGTCCCGCATTGGCGAACTCGAGGATGAAGTCGCGAAGTTGCGCGTCCGGCTCGGGGCCCCGGCGCGTCATCGCCTGCCGGACACGCGCCAGGCCGTGACCCACAAGTTCGATATCGCCGGCCACGAAGGCTACATCACGGTGGGGTTGTTCGACGATGGCGTCCCAGGCGAATTGTTCATCACCATGGCGAAGGAAGGGTCAACCATCGGCGGTTTGATGGACACGATCGGCACGCTCGTCAGTCTCTCGCTCCAATACGGCGTGCCGCTGGAGACGCTCGTGAAGAAGTTCGCGCACCAGCGTTTCGAGCCGAGCGGGTTCACGAAGAATCCCGATATCCCGATTGCCAAGTCGATTAGCGATTACCTGTTCCGCTGGCTGGGCTGCCAATTTATCCCCGGCTATCGCGAGGCCAATTCACCCAATGCCGGTCAGTCGGAACTTCCGCTCAAAGAAGACGCCGAGCAGGAAAAGAAATTGGTCAATAAACCCGTGAGCTACCTGGAGCAAACGGAAGAGCCGCCGTCGCGCCCGACAGGCAGCCATGGCAACCTTTCCGCCGTCCAGCAACTCAACCGAACGGTCCAGCATTTCATGCAGGACGCGCCCGCCTGCGATACCTGCGGCGCGATCACCGTCCGCAACGGCGCCTGCTACAAGTGCCTCAATTGCGGCAATTCCATGGGGTGCTCCTAGGGAATCGGAGCGGGTGGTACCAAGAAGCCCCGGGAGTTAACCCGGGGCTTTTTGTTTGTAGTTATGGCGCTGTGTGAGCGCGAATTGACCACTTTCCAAAGCTTGACGAATGGGGCCGCAGGCGCTTAGATTATCCCCCCTTACAACAGACAATTCAGGAGACACATTATGGCAGCACCATCAGCACCCAAAGCAGGTACGACGAACGCGCGCCCGAAAGCGAAAGACGGCGCGGGCGGCAAAAAAGAGGCGAAGGTAGTTTACCCGAGTGAATTCGGTTCGCACACCAGCATGGCCAATGAGGAATTGACCGGCAAGATCGCCGCGGCCAGCCAGGACGCGACGGATGCGTGGGTGATACTTGTCGACGAACGCGGGCCGTTTGCCACGCGCAAGTCGCGGCTCGATACCGGCCTGGCCGATCCGAACCGCTTTCTGGACCAACCGGCGCGCGACAAGGTCGTCAAAGACCTTACGCCGGCGTAAGATCGCAGCCGATTTTTCCGAGCGTCAGGGTCTTACGGCCCTGGCGCTCTTGTCGTTTATGCGGGGCGCTTGCCCTGCCACGTCAGGAATGGTATTGCCTAGGAACAGAATTTATGTCGAACGAAAATCCAAATACACCCGCTGCCGAACCGAACGATTTCATCCGCGAAATGGTCCGTCAGGACATCGCGTCGGGGAAGTACAAGGCGCCCGTCACGCGATTCCCACCGGAACCGAACGGCTACCTGCATATCGGCCACGCGAAATCCATCTGCCTGAACTTCGGTATCGCCCGCGAATTCGGCGGCCAGTGCAACCTGCGCATGGACGACACCAATCCTACGAAGGAAGAGGTCGAGTACGTGGATTCCATCACGACCGATGTGAAATGGCTGATCGACGGGTGGGCCGACCATTGCTTTGGCCTCAAACCTGCGGGAAAAACGCCGGAAGGACACGAAGTTAACGGGAAGAAGGATTTCTTCTTGCCTGCCATCGTTGGTTCTCACGCATCGCCAGTCGAACCTTTCTACGCCTCGGACTATTTCGACCAGATTTACGAATGGGCGGTCGAACTGATCAAGCGGGGCAAGGCTTACGTTTGCGATCTCTCGCCCGAGGAAACGGAGGCGTATCGCGGCGCGCCCGACAAGCCCGGCAAGGACAGCCCGTTCCGCAACCGCTCGGTCGAGGAGAGCCTCGACTTGTTTACGCGCATGAAGAACGGCGAGTTCCCCGACGGCAAACGGACGTTGCGGTCGAAGATCGACATGGCGTCACCTAACATCTGGCTGCGCGACCCGTTGCTCTACCGTATCCGCCACGCCGCGCACCATCACACGGGCGACAAGTGGTGCATCTACCCGATGTATGACTTCGCCCATTGCCTGAGCGACTACATCGAAGGCATCACGCACAGTATTTGCACGCTCGAATTCGAAGTGCACCGGCCGCTCTACGACTGGATTCTCGAAAACCTCGACCTGCCGCGCCCGTTGCCGCACCAGTACGAATTCGCCAAGCTGATCCCGAGCTACACGATCGTTTCCAAGCGCAAGCTGATCCAGCTCGTGAACGACAAGGTGGTCACCGGCTGGGACGACCCGCGCATGCCGACCATCAGCGGCATCCGCCGGCGCGGCGTGCCCGCCAGCGCATTGCGCAGTTTCGCCATCGGCGTCGGCGTCACGAAATTCATCAGCCTCACCGACATGGCCGTGTTCGACCACGCCATCCGCGAGGACCTCAACAAACGCGCCCTGCGCCGCCTCGCCGTCCTGCGTCCGCTCAAGTTGACCATCACGAATCTGTCCCCGCATCACTACGAGGAACTCGACGCGGTCAACAATCCCGAGGACCCAGGCACCGGCACGCGCAAGATCCCCTTTGGTAACACACTCTACATCGAGCAGGACGACTTCATGGAAACCCCGCCGCCGAAGTTCTTTCGCTTAAAACCCGGTGGCGAAGTCCGATTGAAGTACGCCTATATCATCAAGTGCGATGAAGTGGTAAAAGACGCCTCCGGCAAAGTGGTCGAACTCCGCTGCACCGCTGATCTCGACAGCAAATCCGGCGGCCCGACCTCCAGCCGCAAAATCAAAGGCACGATCCACTGGGTCAGCGCCCAGCACGCCATCGACGTCGAAGCCCGTCTCTACGACCGTCTATTCACCGTGCCGGAGCCCGACGCCGAAGGTGACTTCAAGAAGAACCTCAACCCACACAGCCTCGAAGTCGTCACCGCCAAATGCGAGCCGTCGATGGTCGACGCCAACTTCAAAGAGCGCTACCAGTTCGAACGCCTCGGCTACTTCACCCTCGATCCCGATTCCGACATCGAGCCCCCAACCCCGAGTCAGCGTAAGTTGGTGCTCAACCGCACCATCACACTGAAAGACACCTGGGCGAAGATTGAAAGCAAAGCGAAGTGACCGTGACCAGAGCCGTCACTGCCTACCATGTTGAAGCTGCTCCAGCATCGTTTGGTCGTGAGATCACGCCGTCAGGATTCCTTGCGACGGTGAAGGGTAATCTTGTTCCCGTCGGGATCCTGCACCGTGGCCATGGAGCAACTGGGTAGTGCCAGTGGGCCAATGATGATTGGCACTTTATGCTCGCGCAGCGTGGCAACTGCCGCGTCGAAATCCTCGACCTCCAGTGCGGTGGATGGACCGTCCGGAGAAGGTTTCCATTGCGGCGAACAACCGATGCCGAGCGTCCCCGGACCAATGTTGTATTCAATCCATTTTTGGTCTTCCGCCTTCAACGGCGCGTTCGGCTTCAGGCCGAGGACACCCTCGTAGAATTTCCGGGCGCGACCGATGTCGGTAACGGGGTAGGCAGTAAAAGCGATTTCTTTGTAACGAATCATAAGACGTTCCTCTCTTCGGGTTCGCACTGCGTTGAGCGAGCCAGTCCTATTGGTCGATCATGTGAAGTACGGCATTGGGATCGGCAGCTTCCCGTGAATGAAAACTGTCGAAGTCGCCGCGCACCAACTTCAAAGCATACCGTTCGCGCTCAATTTCCTTCCGGGTTCGCACGCCAAAGCGTCGCGCCACCGGTAGCGGAGGGAGCCAGCCGAGTGTGACCCGCAGCAGTAGAAATGCCGCGGGCACCAGCGGCACGATCAGCCACCAGCGACTCGCGAAGGCGCCCATGAGCAAGCCCACAATCATAATGATTGGTGCAGCGGTTTCCAGCCGCCGGTCAATGTCCCATTCGCGATCGAGTTTGTTGAGCCGGCTCGAAATCAACCCATGGTCGGCGCGGCTGTAAAGACGAATCATGTCCACCGTTTCTCGATCAATACGTGCGTTGACCTCAGGCTCGGTGTTTTGGCGGATCCGATCAAGGCGAATCGCGGCAGTTCCAGAATCCGCCGGGTAGTCGGGTGTGGTTGATGACAGCGGTTGGTTTTGATCTATCCTTTTCATAAGCAATCTCCCCTTGCACAATATATTTGAGACATGACGGAATTCAACTGCGCGGGGCGTTGTTTGTGACCTAAGAGAATTACTGAAGCGGAACTAGGAGTTTAAACGAGGGCGACCCAAAGACGAGTGAGGTTGTGAGACGTGCTATAGTGGCGGGATGAACGCCGTTGCTTGGGCTGAACTGCCGGAGGAAGCGTTGTTGGAGTTGAAGATCTCGGCGCTGGGGTTGGCGTTGCCGGGGACGGAAGTGCAGCCGTTGGTGGAGCAACTCTACGGCGATCTGGCCCAGAAGGGCCTGACCTTTCGACCCCCGTGCTTCGTCGGCGACGAGTGGTTTGTGCCGGTGGGCATCCCGGCGATTGCGATCCCGTTTTTTCTGGTGCATCCCCGCCTGCGCGAGCTGGAGCGGAAGCTGATGCTGGAAGTCGAGGGGGACTCGCGCGCGGAATTTCTCCGGCTCATCCGCCACGAAGCCGGCCACGCTTACGCCTTCGCGTACCGGCTGCCGCGGCGGAAGAAATGGCAGGCGCAGTTTGGGTTATCGTCGAACGAGGACACGCCGAGCACCTATCGGCCGCGACCGTACAGCCGGTCGTTTGTGACGCACCTCGACGATTGGTACGCGCAGGCGCATCCCGATGAAGATTTTGCCGAGACGTTCGCGGTGTGGTTGACGCCGGGGTTGGACTGGCGCGCGCGGTACGCCGGATGGAAGGCGCTGGAGAAGCTCGAATATGTGGACGAGTTGATGAAGTCGCTGGCCGGGCAGTCGCCGCTGGTCGCGCCGCAGTTCCGGGAGAAGGAAAATTCGTATCTGAACATCAAGTTGCAGACGTATTACGCGCGGAAACGCCGGGCGTATGCGGAGGATTTCCCGGATTTCTTCGATCGCGACTTGCATCGGTTGTTTGCGGTAGGACCGGCCGCGACGCCGCGGGTACCGGCGTCGCGATTTCTGCGCGCGCACCGGCAACGCATCATCGCCGCCGTCGGCGCGTGGACCGGCGGCAAGAAGTATACCGTGAACCAACTGGTGCGCGACCTGAGCCAGCGGTGCGACAAGTTGGAGTTGCAAGCGGGAGCCGACGACCCGGCGCTGTTGGTGCAAGTGACGGCGTACCTGACGGCGTTGGTGACGAATTATTTGTTTACCGGGAAGTTCAAACGGACTAAATAATTCCCCATGTCTGCGACCGACAAAGTCCTGGTGTTGTGCGACACATTGAGCCCGACGGAGCTCGACGAGGATTACACCGAGGAGCTCAAAACCCCCGAGTGGGTTGTCGCGGCCGATGTGGTCGGGGCGTTGCGCGCGCTTGGCCACCCGACCGCGTTGCTGGGATTGTATGACAACCTCGATTTGATCCGTCAAAAAATCGCCGCGTTCCAGCCCGACGTGATCTTCAATATCCTCGATTGCTTCAAGGGGAATAGCGCGTTGGACCAGCACATTGCGTCGCTGTTGGAATTGCAGGGAGTCCCGTTCACCGGCTGCGGCGCGTTGGGTTTGACGCTCTCCAAACACAAAGGAATCGCCAAGCAAATCCTCGGCTATCACCGGATCCGCGTGCCGCAATTTGCGTTGTTCCCGCCCGGAAAGAAAATCGTCCGGCCGCGACGGTTGCAGTTTCCGGTGTTCATCAAGCCGACAAAAGAGGAAGCCTCCTATGGCATCGCCCAGGCCTCGTTCGTGGAAACCGACGAACAACTGACGGAGCGCGTCGCCTTCATCCACGAAAAATTCCGGCAGGACGCCATCGTCGAGGAATACATCCACGGCCGGGAACTCTACGTCAGCGTGCTCGGCAACGACCGTCTGCAAGTGTTCCCGATCCGCGAAATGTTGTTTCAAGAAATCCCGCCCGACGAACCGCGGTTCGCCAGCTTTAAGGCCAAGTGGGACGACGACTACCGGAAACGCTGGGGCATCGTCAATCGTTTTGCCCACGACCTCGACGCGGCGTTGGTCAAGAAGATCGAGCGCATCTGCAAGAGGATTTACCGGCTACTCGCCATTACCGGCTACGCGCGCATTGACCTGCGGTTGACCGATGACGGCCAGATTGTGTTCATCGAGGCCAATCCCAATCCAATCCTTGCCGTCGAGGAGGACTTCGCCCAATCAGCCGCCAAAGCCAGCCTCGCCTACCCGCAACTCATCGAAAAGATTCTCGCCCTCGCCAAAACAACCCGCCGCGAGTAAGGGCTTACCGGCCACCGCTTGGCCAATACGACGCTAGCTGGTGGCCGCGGCTTCCACGGCTTTTCTCACTCGCATTTCGTCCGCGCCGATCACGATGTCCACCTCGCCGCCTTGCTTGTCGTAGATGATGATGCGCGGGATGGCGGTCGCTTTGTATTCCTTCGCAAGGTCGGGATGTTTGTCCACGTTCACTTTTTGCACCACGACACTGGAATTTTCTTCGGCGATCTTTTCCAGGACCGGGCTGATCCTTCGGCACGGGCCGCACCAATCGGCGTAAAAATCGACAATCGTGATTTTGCCGTGCTCGGGCTGGATGGATCCCCGGGCTTGAGGGCGAGAATTGGCCGCGGAGGCTGCTGCAGGCTTGGGATGGGCGGGGGGAGGAGCCGGCTTGTTGGCCGCTTCGGTATTCGTCATACTGGCCGTAAGATCCGTCACCTCGGCAATGGCGACGTGTCGCGGCGTGCCATCTGTAACGCCCACCGTAAGAACGCCATCTTCCAAACCCAGCAACTTTCCGTTTATGATGGTATGGTCGCGCATCGTAACCGCGGCTACCCGAGAATCGAAATCGATTCGCTTGACCTCTCCGAGTTTCACATGGGTCACGCTGCCGTCCTTATCGGCAAATTCGAATCGCTGATTAAAAAGTGCAAGAACGCGCCCCTCGGATTTCGTGCCGTTCTGGAATTCGATCACATCCGCGCGGACGCCCAGGGTGAGTGCAATCCAGACAAGAACTGGCAGAATTTGTTTCATTGGCGGAAGCCTTTGGAGCAGGTTTCCGGCCTAATTTGCCGCTCGTTTGCAGCTTGCGCCCATACCACCTTATCGCGTACGAATAGTTAACTTATGCGCGCAAAACTCCTGCTGACGCTATCTATGATCACCCTCACTACATCAGCCTTCTCGGAGCCTTTGATTTGGCCGGAAGTTCATCCGGACCGCAGCGTGACCTTTCGTCTGAAAGCGCCGAATGCGAACTCAGTCGTGTTGCGCTACGATCTCGGAACCAACGCCCTGCAGCGGGATGAGCAGGGGATTTGGTCGGTCACTACCGAACCACTCGAACCGGACATCTACTCGTATTCCTTTCTGGTGGATGGCCTCCGCATCAACGATCCCGCCAATTCGTTTCTCAAATACAGTTTGATCGACACCGAGAGCCAGTTCCGCGTGCCCGGCCCGGCGACGTTGCCCTGGGAAATCAATGATGTGCCCCATGGCGTGATTCATCGCCATCATTACCGGTCAAAAATCTGCGACGACGAACGCGATTTGCTGGTTTACACCCCACCCGGTTACAATCCCGCCGCCCACAAAGTCTACCCGGTGCTCTATCTTCTGCATGGTTTTAGCGACGCTGAGGATGCGTGGATTGATGTGGGTCGTGCGAACGTGATTCTCGACAATCTCATCGCGCGGAAGCAGGCCAAGCCGATGGTGGTCGTGATGCCGCTGGGTTATGGCACCTTGCATATGTTGGACGGCGGCTGGGAGGCGAAACATACCGGGCCAGAATGGTGGAAACTTCGCGATGACAGCTTCACGAGATTCCATGATTCGCTCCTGACCGAGATCATGCCGACCGTGGAAAAGAATTATCGTGTCTCGACCGATCGGAAAGCTCGCGCCATCGCCGGGCTATCGATGGGCGGCGAACAATCACTGGTTTTCGGGCTCAATGGGCTCGATAATTTTGCGTGGATTGGGGCGTTCAGCTCAGGCGGTCTCAAGAACATCGATTTCGATCAGAAATTCCCCGACACGCACGGGAAGATCAATAGCCGACTCCGCTTGCTATGGATGTCCTGCGGCAAAAAGGACGAACTTTTCGATAGCAACGAGAAGCTTGAGCAGTGGCTGACGGCAAAAGGCGTCGTCCACACGTGGGTGAAGCAGCCGGGCAAACACAACTTCCTGACGTGGCGCCGGTCCCTCATCGAGTTCGTGCCGCTGCTGTTCCAGGAAAAACGGTAGCCCTTACGGCGTAAGCCGGGCGCGGTAGAACCGCTGGGGAACCGAGGCCGCGCCGGGGTCGGTGATCTGGACAATGCCGTCATTGCCCGCGAGGTTGTTAGTAACCACAGACCATGTGCCGCCCACCAAATCGGTGCAACTTTCGACGTCGTACACCTTCCCGAGAACACTGGTGAAACTCACAAGGTAGTCGACGCCGCTGGGCTGGATTGCCGTGACGTGGAAGAGTGATGCGGAATTGGTCGGGTCGGTGCCGGTAAGATATTCCTTGAGGTTATTCATACCGTCGCCATCGGGATCGCACGTGGCGCACGACGCGTAGTTCGTCGTCGCGCCTGTCGGGTCAAAGTTTGAGAAAAACTGGGCGCGCCACGTATCCAGGATGCCATCGCCAACGGAATCGCCCGAGAGCGCCTGCACGGAGTAGGCGAGGTTGGCGTCGTTGAACGTGAACCGATAAGTTCCATTGAGAGTGGCGTTGATGAGGATATTTGTGTGCGAGTTCGCCTTCCCGGTGCCGGTGAGCGGGATGCCGAACTGCGTCTGCGAACCAACATTCTCACCCCAATTCGACGTCCAGGCGCCGTTGGCGGTGAACTTGAACTGGATATTGGTCACGTTGCTGAAGCTGACGTCATATTGCCAGGTGTCATTGGCGACGAGCGACATGTTGTTGAGCGTCTGGTTCCAGCCATTGAACGTGCCGGCCAGGGTCATCGAGGCGTACGGGCTGGCCAGCACCGGTACCACGCTATACGCCAGCGTTTGATCGTTGAAGGTGAACCGGTAATTTCCGTTGAACGTGCCGCTTACCAAAATGTTCGTGGACGAATTCAGGATGGCCGTGCTGGAAATCGGCAATGTCAGGGATTGTGCTGTGCCACCCCAGTTGGTCGCCCAGGTGCCGTTGGCGGCGAACTTGAATTGGAAATTCGTAAGACTGCTAAAGCTCGTGTCGTATTGCCAGGTCCGGGCGCCGACGAGCTGCATGTTGTTGAGCGCCTGGTTCCACCCGTTAAACGTGCCGGCGACGGTCATGGAAGCGTAGGGATCGCTCGTGCTCCAGACGACGTGGACTGTTTGCGCGCCGGCGGTGTCGGTGATCTTGACCTCCAGTTTGCCATCCGGCGTCATCAACCAGCCGGGAGCCGGCGAATTGGTGTTGGCCAACTGGTTCAGCGGCGAACCGTTGAGACTCACCGCCGACACGGCGGACGGGTTGTAGACGAAAATGTTGTAGTTAGTGCGCCCCGGATTGTAGCTACCCTGGCGCGCGCCGATGGTGAAGTCCCAATTGGTCGAGGTGCGCGAGCTGGTGAACGTGGTCGAGGCGAAGACGCCGTTGGTGAAATCCCAACCCTCGCCCGCATCCTCGTACAGCGTAAAGGAAGAACTGGTCTCGGGCCAGCAGTTGAGATTGAGGTAACCCGGTGTGAACTGGTTCGCAAATTGCATCGACGGCCCCATGGGGATGATCGCGTCGGCGCGCACGAACAACGGGAGCGTGCCGAGTGGCGCATTGACGGAGACGGTGCTACCGCCACCGTACTTCGTGTTCGTGGGCCAGTAGTACCAGTTGGACGGCCACGGGAGATAAACGCTACGGGTCGTGGCGCCCTGGGTGTAGATGGGCGCCGCGAGGAGGTAATCGCCACAGAGGAAATCGAATTCGTTGAGGGAATACGTATTCGCGTCGGTGTAGTAATTGAACACGACAGGCGTATTCATCGGCGTGCCGCCGACCGCCGCGTTGCGCATCAGCGTGTAGAGATAGGGCATCAGTTGGTAGCGGAACTGGATGTTATTGCGCATCAGATTGCAGTAATTCGTGCCGTCCGCTGACGGATAATTCTGCCACGGCGTGAATCGCCACGGCTCGCGGCCCTGGTTGCCGTCGGGCCAGACGTTATCACCCTTGGAAGAATGGTTGCGGAAGAACGGCAACAACGCGCCCCATTCGTGCCAGCGGGTCAGCAATTCACCCGTGACGCTCCCCGAGAACCCGCCGAGATCATGGCCATAGGTGGCCTGACCGGAAATCATCGTGTTGATCCCCAGACGAATACAGGCCTGGGCGTAGTACCAATTGGCCACCGTGTCGCCGCTCCAACCGGCGGCGTACTGCTGGACGCCAGAGAATCCGGAGCGGGACAACACGAAAGGCCGTCGATTCGGATATTGCGTGTGCAGAATGTCGTAACTCGAAGAGGCTTGTCGGATGCTGAAATAGTTTCTCTCGTTCGACCATTGACGGCGCGTGTCGGTGTTGGAATTCCCGTAGCGACCATCCAGCCACAAGAGTCCATTGATGGGAATCTGCTGGTTGTCTTCCGGCTCGGCCAGGTCGTTCCAGATGCCGCCAAACGGGAAGGAATTTAGCCAGTTCATGACCTTGGTCTTCCAACGATTTCGCATGGCCGTGCTCGTGTAATCGAACCACGAGACGTTCCCGACGAAAATGCCGGCGGTAAACTCTGCGGAGCTATTGTTCTTGATGAAGTCGAGGTTGGTGTAAGTATCGGTGTACAACGGATCAGCGGGCTCCAGCCAGGGCTCGATCAGCGGAATGAGTTTTACTCCGAAGCTCGCCGCATTCGTCGCCATGCCGAATGGATCCGGGTAGTAGGTCGTGTTGACGGTCAACTGCTTCAGCGGGCCGATTGTATTGTGGCTCGTGTCCGTGCTGTAATTCATGTAATCGATATCGAGGTAAACTGCCTCGAGAGGGATGTTGCTGTCAGTGGCGGTGTGGGAGATGTACTGCACCCAGCCTTGGTCCCAATACGAGAAGCGCCCCAGATGGTAGCCCATCGCCCATTTCGGCAGCATCTGCGGTCGGCCGGTTACCTCGGAGTAGCGGTCAATCACGGACTTCATCGTGTGGTTGGCGTCACCGCCGAGGAAAAAATAATCCATCTGCCCGTCACCGGCCTCGAATGAGTATTGGTAGGACGACTGCGTCCCCATGCGGAACGTCGGCCGGCAGGGATTGTTGAAGAAGATGCCGTAAACGAATGCGGGTATCGCGCCATTGGCGGGCTGCACGCCGTAGAAAAAGGGCGTGTTCATGTACATCGGATTCTGTCCGTCGCCCCAATGATAGGACTGGTTGTTCCAGCAAATCATGTTCAGGCCGCGCCGGTTCGATTGCCCGGCGTATTCACCAAAGCCAAAGTACGCCTGGCTGGCGGGCATGAGCTTGGTGCACTTCAGTCTCGAAATACCCACGGGGAGTGCGGTGCCACCGGGCATCGTGTAGGTGGAATCGTATTGGATGGAATTCGTGGGGTCATCCTGCAAGAGGGTGTACCCGGCATTTCGATCCACGAAATCAACTTTCAACGGGTTCTTGTTGACGAGGACATTGAGCTGTGGCGTTTGGATGAGATAATTCGTTCCCTGGTCGGTAATGCTGGTGGCCACGGCAACCCAGTTGCTGAACGGCTTGGCGATCATCGGCTCCTCTTTGTTAGAGAGGCCCGTGTAGTGATAGTGGATCCGTACGACATCGGTCGCCCACGGGGTTACTTCCGCCGTGCCGCCATTGCTGACACTGAAGAAGTACATGCTATTGCCCGAGGTTGGATCGTTGCTCACTGTGAGGCTGGTTATTGAGCCGATCGAGGTGACGGCCGCCGTGACGGTTCGAGGGATGATGAGCAGCGTGGGGATCAGTACAAAAACGATACTGGCGGCGACATACCCTGGTCGCAGTTTCCGCAGCATCATGGCTCGAAACCTTTTTTGAACATCCCGCTCACGCCTTATCGTACCCGTCGGTAAATCGCTTTACAGAAGGTTCTACTTATAAGCCAGGACGGCCCAGAGCGCAAGCCATTTCTGGCCCAAGCGCCTGCTTCCGTTGGCGTCTGCGATGGATACTTGATTTCACTTTCGTCGGCGGGGTAGTATCGTGTTTGTCAAACAAAACGGCGAGAGCCTCGGAGGTTTTCCATGTCACTCCTCATTAAGAACGGTCGGATCGTCACCGCCAGCGAGCAATACACGGCGGACATTTATTGCGAAGGCGAACAAATCACCCGCATCGGCACGAATCTGGAAGCGCCGCCGAACGCGACCGTGATCGACGCCAAAGGGAAGTATGTGTTCCCCGGTTTCATCGATCCGCATGTGCACATTTATTTGCCGTTCATGGGGACGTATGCGAAGGACACGCATGAGACAGCGAGTAAGGCGGCACTCGTCGGTGGCACGACGACGATGATCGAAATGATTTGCCAGGCGCGTAACCAGCAGCCGCTGGCCGACGGTTTTGAGTTCTGGCTGGGCAAGGCGGAAAAGAATTCCGCGTGTGATTTCACGTTTCACCAGGCGGTCTCGCGCCTCGACAAGGAAGCCGAAGGGCAATTAATTGATATTGTCAAAGCGGGCATCAGCAGCTTCAAGGTTTTCCTTGCGTATAAGGGCGCGTTCGATCTTACCGACGAGGAGCTGTATCACACGATGCGGCTCGCCAAGAAACTCGGCGTGATCGTCACGGCCCATTGCGAGAATCCCGATCTTATCGTGCAGACGCAGAAGAAACTTCTCAGCGAAGGCAAGACCGGGCCGGAGTGGCATTATTGGAGCCGACCGCCGCGCGTCGAGGCCGAGGGCGTCCATCACCTGCTGACGTTCGCGGAGATGCACGACACGCACGTGTACACGGTCCATACGAGTTGCGAAGAATCGATCAATGAAGCGATGCTCGGCAAGCAACGCGGCATAAATGTTTGGATCGAGACACTCATCCAGTACCTCGTGCTCGACAAAAGCTATGCCGAATTGCCGAACTTTGAAGGGTCGAAGTACGTCATGTCGCCTCCCTTGCGCGACAAGAAGAACCAGGACGTCCACTGGAACGGGTTGCGCCAACGTTTCATCAGCACCGTCGCTACCGACCACGCGCCCTTTGATTTCAAGGGCCAGAAGGAAATGGGTCGCGGCGACTTCACCAAGATTCCCAACGGCATCCCGTCATTGGAAGAGCGTATCAACCTGCTGTACACCCACGGCGTGTGCGAAGGCCGGCTCGATCTCAATACGATGGTCGATTGCGCCAGTACCCAGGCCGCCAAATTGTTCGGACTGTTCCCCCGCAAAGGAACGATTGCCGTCGGCAGCGATGCCGACCTCGTCGTGTACGATCCCGACTATCGCGGCAAGATCTCGCAGAAGACGCAGTTAATGAACCTCGACTACAGCGCGTTTGAAGGTTGGGAAATCAAAGGCCGACCAAGCGTGGTCACCGTGAGAGGCGAAGTCGCAGCGAAGGACGGCAAATTTGTCGGCAAAGTTGGCCGCGGGAAACTCGTGAAGCGCGACCCGACGCATTTTTGAGTGATTCGTGTTGAGACGTGGGAAAGTTGGCGTAGGATAACGATATGGGGATCGATCAACTCATTCAGGAGATTCTACGACTGCCGCGGGAAACGCGGGCCTTGCTGGTGGAAAAGCTCTTGAAGAGTCTTGATTCTCGGGAGGATTTTTACATCAGCCCTGCGTGGCGCCAAGAAATCCGTAGGCGTCGGGATGAGCTTGAGTCGGGTGCAGTGAAGCCGGTGCCAGCCGACGAGGTCTTCAAGAAGCTCGCGGAGAGGTTTGGATGCGCACCATCGGCATTTGGCTTTTGGAATAATCGTGACGATGCCACCTGCGATGACTTATAGACATGGCGATGTTGTTCTCGTGCCGTTCCCGTTCAAATGCGAACCAACGCATTTTTGATCTGACTTGTTAAAGAAAGCCAACCTAGCCATCACCGAATGCAAAAGCCTTCAAAAGAATCCATCATTACTAGGGCTTTTGTCCGAATGGCGCGTTCGTGGTGTCACAGGTCGGAAAAACGAGTGGCTTTGTGGCGTTTCTGCCGAAAAGGTTCGGCGCATCGCAATTTCGGCACTAGTTGAGTCCGGCCTGCCGTTCCAGTCCATCAACGAGTAATGGCCCGTTCAGTTTGCCTTTTTGTTTCGGCGCGGCTCCGTCGAGAGTATAATCAGAAATGGGCGAAACAGTGAAAGCGGGATGGGCAAAGACTAGTCGCTAATACATGTTGGGCCACAATGTCCACCAATCTGAAAATATGGGAACGTCGTGTTTTGGAAATGCAAGGTTGCAAGGGCATTGCAGATTTGGTCAGGAAGTATGGCGAGCCGCATCACAAGGTTCAGCAGGATGGTTTTGAGATTTGGCATTACCCCCTTGGAGCAGCATCCGGGAAGCTTTACAGCGTCCATGTTTCGGTGTGGCCGGACAAATGCCAAGCGTATATGTTTTTTGAGCCTACGAGTCTCAGCGACACTCCACCACTGCGAATTTGGTGGCAGTTCTGGAAGTGATGATGTGGATGACCATGAGGTCTAGAGTAAACCGCTCCGGTCACTCGTACAATAGTTCAGCGCGGGTCTTCTGTTTGGGCTTTTTTCGTGGTTCGAGCAGGAGCTTAATCGGTAATCGGTGAAGCGGTGTAGAAGGATGGGTAATGCTTTTTGCTCTCTAATCGGACAAGCAGCGTGAGGTTTGCAAGATTGTGTTGTCAGATGTATGAAGTAAAACATCAGCGTTAAAAAAAAGAATGGTCAGTCTATGACAGCTAAGTTCCTTAAGCGGATAATCGGTTCCGAAGACACAGGCGGCCAGATTTCTCCATTCGCGCTTTCCGTCGCATTACTCATATGTTCGCTTGTTTGGCTCGTCGGTGCGTGTGTGTGTTATGCGACGAGTGCTTCCAAGGACGATTCAGCAACACCTTTATTTTGGATGCTGGTACTAATGGTGACTCCCTCGATTTGCTTTAGTATCGGTATTGTTTTGGTGAATACACCTCAGCAAGTAAGGCTTTCTTGGTTTGATAGGTGCGCGTTGGCGGCAGCATTTCTCCCTGTCACCCTCGGCAGTGTATTGGCATTTTGGGCGGTTAAGGTATTTTTTTGGGCAAGCTTTCTAGAGGCTTCAGTTGTCCTGAAGATTTTCGGAGCATTGGGTGCCCTTGCTCTGGGTGCAATTTCTGGCGCGATAATTTGGAAGACCACTCGGAATTATTTGTCGAGCAAACGGCCAGATGAGAGACAGGTGGCCTAGCAACTCGCTGGAGCCAATACCGATTGCAACTTCCGACTCAGCCTTTTGACCGATAACTGAAAAGAATAGAAGTGCAAGCGCTCAGTCGCCAGCTAGCTTGTCGGCTTGGCGAGCTGTGCTAGGTTTTTATCATGATCCGAAAGCTCAAATCGGGGAAGTATCGGCTGTACTCCCGCAAGAAGAACTCGAAGACGGGGAAGCGGCGGAATCTTGGGACGTTCAATTCCCGTAGCGCTGCGCAGAAACACGAGCGCGCGGTGCAGTTTTTCAAACGACACTAAGTGAGCTAGCTCTCTTGGAAGAGGAGTCGGCCTTGTTTATCGTTAATTGATATTTTTTGCTGGACGCGCTATGATGCGATGGGTATAGTTACGAACGAATGAACGCTCAACTTCTAACGCGCAACGCCCAACTTTCAAGCCTGCGTCGCGAGCGAGAAAAACACCCCTCACCTCAATCCTCTCCCCCCAAGGGGAGAGGCAGGGCCGGGTCGGCCTGCGCCGAAACTTCGGCGCTACACCTGGGGCCATATATGTGTTTTTGCGAAACGAACCCACCGATTTTGGAGTCGAGTTGTTGTGTATCAGCGGCACTACAAGAGACTTATGTCGTTTGCAGAGGCGATTTGCAGGTAGGTTCGTTTTCCAAAACGAACCCACCGGGAGGGTGTTTTCGGGGGGTGTTTAGGGAAAATCGGTCTGTTTTTGGGACGTTTCTGCGCCGGTTTGCCGAGTTTAAGACACAGAAAACCACTCTGGATTTTAGCGTTGCTCCTTTCCCATGGCCGCATATAATTCGTTGACAGGGCGAGGGCAGTTGCGAACCCCGTCCACAGGGCCGCGCGAATCGGAGACCATTCATCAATGATTAAGAATCTTGCCCCGAAGTTGACCGATGCGGAGTACGAGAAGAATTTCGCGGACATCAACCCGCCGTTCGCGCCCCACAATGCCAAGATCGAGGCCAACCGATGCCTGTATTGCTTCGACGCGCCATGCATCCGCGCCTGCCCGACGCACATCGACATTCCCGCGTTCATCAAAAAGATCGCTTCCGGCAACATGCGCGGGAGCGCGAAGGAGATTCTTGACGCCAACATTCTCGGCATGAGCTGTGGGCGGATTTGTCCTGTGGATTCACTGTGTGAAGGCGCCTGCGTGTACAATGAGCGCGACGTCGAGGCGATTGAGATCGGACGGTTGCAGCGCTATTCGATCGATTGGTTTTACGAGAACTGGGACAAGACGAAGCACATGTTCAAGGCGGGCAAGTCCAACGGGAAAACAGTCGCGTGCATCGGCGGCGGACCCGCGAGTCTTTCCGCGGCGTTCTACCTCGCGCAACTCGGTTATGCGGTCACGATTTACGACAAGAACGATAAGCCCGGTGGCCTGAATACCTACGGCATCGCGCGCTATAAGATGTCGGCCGAGGAAGCGCTCAAGGAAGTGAAGCTCGTCGAGCACGTTGGCGTGAAGTTCAAGCAGAAGTGCGAGATCGGCAAGCACCTGGCCGTCGACAAGCTCACGAAAGACAGCGACGCCGTGTTCGTCGGGGTCGGCCTTGGGCAGACCGAAGACCTTGGAATTCCCGGTGAAGGCTTACCGGGTGTGGTGGACGCGATCACGTTCATCGACGAACTCAAACACAAGAAGCTCCGTGATGTGCGGGTCGGTCGTCGCATTGCGGTCATTGGCGCGGGAAATACTTCCGTGGACGCCGCGACGCAGTCGAAGCGGCTGGGCGCAGAGATGGTGATGGTGTTGTATCGCCGCTCGGAAGAGGAAATGCCGGCGTACGAATACGAGTACGAGATCGCCAAGAAGGACGGGTGCGTTTACTATTTCCTCACAGCACCGAAACGCATTGTCGGCAAAGGCGCTGTCGAGGGCATTGAATGCGTCCGCATGAAGCTCGGCAAGCCGGATGCGTCGGGACGACCGGCGCCCGAGCCGATTGCCGGCAGCGAATTTATTTTGGAATGCGACATGGTGATCAAGTCGCTCGGGCAGAAGAAGCAGGGTGAGTTTGCGAAGAAAGTGCTTGGCTTGAAAACTGACAATCGTGGCCGCATCACGGTCGATGAGATCACCATGCAGACGAGTAATCCGAAATTTTACGCGGGCGGCGACTGCGTCAACGGCGGCCGCGAAGTGGTCAACGCTGTGGCGCACGGCAAGCGCGCGGCGTGGGCGATTCACAAGAAGTTGAGCGGCGAGGACATCGACCTGGACGGTTTGTGGAAGAACGAGACGATTCGCCGCAACGCCAACACAGCGGAGCACCAGTACGCCTAGGAGGACACAGCCATGGCAGATTTAAGTATCAATTGCGGCGGCATCAAATCACCCAACCCGTTTTGGCTCGCCAGCGCGCCACCGACCAACAGCGGCGGGCAGATCCAGCGCGCCTTTGATTTGGGGTGGGGCGGCGCCGTGTGGAAAACGCTCGGCGAAACCATCATTAATGTTAACTCGCGCTTCTGGTCGCTCGACTACGGTTCGACCCGCATGATGGGTCTCAACAATATCGAACTCATCACTGCGCGTCCGTGGGACACGAACATCCGCGAGATCATCGAGACGAAGAAGAAGTACCCGAAGAACGCCGTTATCGTTTCGATGATGATTGAGTCGAAACAGGAGGCGTGGCACGAGGCCGTCAAGGAAGTCAACGATACGGGGTGCGACGGGATCGAATTGAATTTTGGTTGCCCGCACGGGATGAGCGAACGCGGCATGGGCAGCGCGGTCGGCCAGGTTCCCGAGTATACCAAGATGATCACGGAGTGGGTGAAGGAAGTCGCGGAGGTTCCCGTGCTCGTGAAGTTGACGCCGAACATAAGCAACATCGCCGTGATGGGACGCGCGGCTGCCGCCGGGAAGGCGGACGGCATCTCGTTGATCAACACGATCAATTCGATCATGGGCGTCAACCTCGATAATTTCGCGCCGTACCCGAGTGTGGACGGGAAGGGGAGTCACGGCGGTTATTGCGGTCCCGCGGTCAAGCCCATCGCGCTCAACATGGTCAGCGCGATTGCGAAGGATAAGGAGATCGGCATTCCCGTTTCGGGCATTGGCGGCATCACGACGTGGCAGGACGCGGTGGAATTCATGGTGCTCGGCGCGACGAGCGTGCAGGTCTGTACGGCGGTGATGCATTACGGCTATCGCATCGTCGAGGACATGATCGACGGTCTCGGTAACTGGATGGATGAGAAGGGCTACAAGAAGTGCACCGACTTCATCGGCAAGGCGCTGCCGAACATCAAGGACTGGAGCGATCTCAATCTCAATTACAAACTTGTCGCCCGCATCAACTCCGATCTTTGCATCGGCTGCGAACTCTGTCATGTCGCCGCGTGGGACGGTTCACATCAATGCATCGATCTCGAAATGGGCAACGGCCACCGCGTGCCAGTCATTAATGATCCCGAGTGCGTCGGCTGTAATCTTTGCATGCTCGTCTGTCCCGTCGACGGTTGCATCCAGATGGTCGAGGTTCCCACCGGCAAGAAGTCGACGTCATGGCGCCAGTATCAGGCGGAGTTGGCGAAGAACCCGAAGTGCGAGCCGCCGGGTTACATCGAACACTAGATTTTTCCGCGTTCAGAAGCGCCTTCGATGTCCACTACTCAACAATTGCTAGATGATAAATCGTTCCTGGCATTCCCCCTGCACGATGCCAAGTTCGGAAGTCTAACAACAATCCCTGCTGCTGCTGGTGGTTTTGACATTCATCTCAAGGCTGAACTCCATGAGCAAGAGAGCTTTGGTGCTCCGGTCAAGTTCCACCCGGTAACGCTTGTTCTTGAAAGTGTCAGGGCTTCCCAATACAAAGTATTCGAGGTTTATAACTATCCAGAGGTTATTGCGGATTGGGAAATCGTCCAGAAATCGCCCGTTATTGAAGAACTGAAACAAAAGAATTGTTTTGGGGTGAATAGCTTGGTGCACTACAGATTTATTCTTTCCGGCGGTTCACAGCTCGACATTGCGGCGCAAAAGGTCTTCCTAATCGAAAACTAAAGATCGCACAGAATTGCGTTCGTTCTGGATTTACTCGTAGACGTAACGGTTGAAGGTGCCGCGGGCGACTGTGGAGATCTTCACTTCTTCGCCCCAAGCCGTCTGGACTTTGTCGTTCGCGGGCGCGGCGAGGATGTGTTTGCCGCCGCAGTTTACGACCCCGACCGTGTAAGCGCCTTCGAGGCTGCCCACTTGCGGATAGACCGTCGTGGAGACTTCCAGGATTCCTTGCGGTAGCACCGGCTTGTGTGGTTCGTTGTTGTGAGGAAGTGGTTCGGGCTGCCAACGACGAAAATGATGGCGATAGCGGCGGTTGCCGACCTTATCGAGAATCGTCACCGCGATGTTGTTGCCTGGCCCGCCAATACTGTGACAGATGGCGACCTTCGGTTTCTTCACCTGCAAGCCGGCCGGCGCTTCGCCGCGAAGTTGTCGGCAAGCCTCGATGATCTTGATCAGTCCGGTGCCGCCCAGCGCGTGCAAGTCTTTCAGTCCGCCGGAGATGTTCGTCGGAATCGCGCCATCCTTGTCCAACGTTCCCTTCTCGATAGCCTTGATGGCTTCGGCGTGCGTGAAGATGCCCAGGTCGACGAGGTTCAGCAAAAACAGCGGCCCGAACGCATCGTGTTGTTCGATGATCAGCCCGCTCAGGTCAGCTGGATGAAGGATACCCGCCTGCTTGTAGGCCTTGCGCGCCGCCCAACGCGTGGCTTCGAGGTGATCAATATAATAGCGGTCGAAAATCCGCGAGCCATCCACCGCGTGGCCGACGCCGGAAATCTCAATGTCGCTCTCCTTATTGGTGACGAGGATTGCACCGGCCGCGTCGCTCGTGGGACAGGAGTCGAAAAGGCTAAGTGGCGTCGCGACGGGAGGGTTGCGCACGGCGTCACGGTACTCTTCCGCTGTGATTTTTTTTCCAGCAAATTGCGCGTCAGGATTCGCCGCGGCATAGCGATATTCGCGGATGGCGATTTTTTCCAGCAATGCCTGGAAATCCGGTAGCGAAACGTTGTTAATTCGGGCGTACTCCAACGAGATCAACGCAATCGCGGACGGCATCGTCAACCCGCAGGCGCGATCGATGGGATCGACTACTTCGCCGATGATGCGGGAACGTTCTTCGCGCGCGACCGCGCTCATCTTTTCGCCGCCGACGGCGAGCACGCGTTTGCAGCGTCCGCTGGCGACGGCGTCGAACGCGCGGAGCAGGGCGGTGTGTCCGTTCGAAGCGGTCTCGACGCGTTCGGCTTCCGCGCCGCGCAGGCCGAGACGGTCGGCGACCTTGGTGGCGATGTTGCCTTCGCCGGTGAAGGAAGAAATATTCTGGACGGAGACGAAGACGCCCTCGATGCGGCTCGGGTCAACCTTGGAAAGGATTTTCTGGGCCGGCTCGCACAAGAGATCGACCAGCGAGAGATCAGTCTTCTTATACGCCTTCGTGCGTTCGGCCTGCTGGATGTAAACCTTCAACATTCCCTCTTTTCTTAGCACCTCTAGTGCCACTGATGAGTCCAGCTTTATAATAGTTGAGGTGTTATTCTCTTGCCAGTGCCAGTTAAAGAATTGGTATGATGTTTAGCGAGCAAAACGACAATTTTGAGAGGAAATGGAATGACGACCAAAGAACTTTACGACCAGTACATGATCACGAGCATGGTGGCCGGCTTCGAACCGATTGAGGTCGAGCAGGCGCATGGCACGACCATCACCGGCAGCGACGGCAAAACGTATCTCGACTGCTTCAGCGGCATCTCGGTTGTCAACGCGGGGCACAATCACCCGAAGGTCATCGCCGCGGCGAAAGCGCAGATGGACAAACTGGTCCACTGCTCCACGTACATTTATTACAGTCCGACCGCGGGACTATTGGCCAAGCGCCTCGCGGAGATCACGCCTGGCAAGTTGCAGAAGACTTTTTTTGCCAACAGCGGCGCGGAGGCCGTTGAGGGCGCGATGCGACTGGCCAAACAGTTCACCGGCAAGAGAGAACTTATTGCGTTGACTCAGAGTTTTCATGGACGCACCGCCGGTACGCTCTCGGTGACCGGTAATTACGCGCGCAAGAAAGGTTCCGGCCCGTATCTCTCCGGCGTGGCGTTCGCGCCGGCGCCACACTCTTATCGGTGCCCGTTCAAGACCAGTACGCCGGATGATTGCGCGGCGGCTTGCGCGGAGGCGATTGAGGACGTGATCCGCTCGCAGACGTCCATGGATGTGGCGGCGTTTATTGCGGAGTCGGTGCTGGGCGAGGGCGGCATCATCGTTCCGCCGGACAACTATTTCAAATACGCCAAGGCGATTTGTGACAAGCACGGCATTCTGTTCATTTGCGATGAAGTGCAGAGCGGTTTCGGGCGCACGGGCAAGATGTTCGCCATCGAACATTACGGCGTCGAGCCGGACATCATGGCGACGGCCAAGGGCATTGCCGACGGGTTCCCATTGGGTGCGTTCACGGCGCGGGCGGATGTGGGCGGCGCGTTCAAGCCCGGCGACCATCTCTCCACGTTCGGCGGCAACCCGGTCAGTTGCGCCGCCGCGCTGGCTAACATTGATGTGCTGATTCAGGAGAAGCTGTCGGAGAACTCGGCGGCCCGGGGCGAGCAGATTATGAAACGGTTGCGGAAGTTTGCCGAAAGCGCGCCGTTGATCGGTGACGTGCGCGGTAAAGGGCTGATGATCGGCGTCGAGCTGGTCAAGGACAAAGAGAAGACCCCCGCCGTCGCGGAAACCAAGGAAGTCCGGCGACTGTGCCGCGAAGCGGGCGTATTGGTCGGCGCCGGCGGCACGTTCGCGAACGTCATTCGCCTGCAACCGCCGTTGACATTGACTGCTGCTGAGGCTGACCGGGTTTGCGATGTGGTCAGCGATGCGGTGGCTAAAACGTCCGCTACCAAGAAGTAGGGCGTGCCAATAATTGCTACGGAATCTGGTTGTTCTCGGCTGCGGCGCTCAGGATGACAACCAAACCACAGACACACCTTGCGGGATTGTCCGCTATTCTTAATGCCAGTATGACTTCAGATCCAATCGCATTTACGAATGACATGCGTTGAGAAGTGATTCGAGCGTGCAAGATCGAGCGCCCATCGCACCATTGCCGAAGCCTTTCAACTTCGACTTGGTGATAGGCGACAGAAACAGAAGCTGTGGTTGTCCCAGGATCATTATCAAAATCTTGGGCATCCTGTGGTGCTTGAGAGTTAGCTCTGCGGCTTCTTTAGGGTCTTTAATCTTTTGCGCTCTTAAATAATCACGGACTTGCTTCCTTTCGACGACTTGGACATCCTTAACGCGAGAAATGTAAGAGATGCCCTCGCCAATAGGCGACAATACATCTTCCTCCAGTGTGCTCTTAACACGTTTCGTGAAGTACGGAGCAAAGTACAGATTGCCGCGAGCAGAGCGAATATACTCTGGTTGACACTTGTAAATGCAGTGGCGGAAATATAACCGGACTGTTCCCGTTGTGCTCATGTCACGTAGATAGATTTCGGGCCGTTCACTTGTACTCATACCATTTTCCTCCAGATGAATTTCCAAATCTTCTGCAACTGAAGCCGCAATTCGGTCGCGAGCAAAGCTCTTCTTTAGGCTCACAATCCGCCTGCAGACACCGGCAATCTGCGTCCAGGTCACAAAATGCGGACCATCCACCAGCGATTTTATCTTGGCGTAATCTTCGCCCCAAGTTTGCACTTTCGCTGAGCCAACGTCCACGATTACAAGCCTCGGACGTCCATAAGTCTTTCGCACCTTCTTCACGTACCGAAGAAGTTGATTGGGGTTCTGACGTAAACCGAGTTTGGCCTCAATGATAATTGGACGACGATCATCCTGCAGCAGCAGGTCATACCGGTTTCCCTCTTCGGTTTCTTCCACAAGTACCGAAGTGAGTCGTGCCTTTGCGTCGGCAATTACCGGAAGAAACTCATCGGGAAAACGAGAGACTAGAAAGCCGAGGGTCGCCGTAAGACGCGTTTCACGAAGACTGCCAAGACTGGAAAGAAAGGCAGTGACCGTTTCTCCTGAACGTTTCAACGGCAATTGATTCATCGGGAACGCTTGCGCAAAGACGCGATGAGGTCGATGGTGGCCTACCCCTTCTCGATTATCGTGAAAACTTCGTCGAGGGTCTTGAGGATGAAATCGGTGTCGGTGTTGGTGATGCAGAGTGGGGGTTTGATGCGGATGGTGTTGGCGGCCATGCCGCCGCGGCCGATGAGCAGGCCGCGATCTTTACAGAGCTCCATCGCGCGCTGGACGTGTTGCGGGGCGACTTCTTTCGATTCCTTGTCCTTCACGATCTCGAGGCCGCGCATGAGGCCTTTGCCTCGATGTTCGCCGACGATCGTGTGGTCCCGAACCAGCTTGTCGAAGCCGGCGGCGAGACGGTCGCCCTGGACCTGGGCGTTGTGCATGTAGTTGTTGCGTTCGATGGTTTCGATGACCGCGAGGCCGGTGGCCATCGAAACGGGATTGCCGCCGTAGGTATTGAAGTGGACCTTCTCGCGCATCGACTCGGCAATTTCCTTGGTGCAGGTCACGCCGCCGAGCGGAATGCCGTTGCCCATGCCCTTGGCCATCGTGATCATGTCGGGCTTCACGCCCCAATGCTCGATGCCCCACCATTTGTCGCCCGTGCGCCCGAAGCCCGTCTGGACTTCGTCGGAGATGAACACGCCGCCGTACTTCTTGACGATATCGTAGGTGATTTCGAAATATTCCTTGGGCGGATCGATCACGCCGCCAAATCCCTGGATCGGTTCCGCGATGAACGCGGCGATCTTGCCGGACGTGTTGTACTTGATAACGTCCTCGAGCTCGCGCGCGCAGGCGACGTTGCACGAGGGATACTTCAAGCCGAACGGGCAGCGGTAGCAGTAGCCCGGCGAAATGTGGGTCACGCCGAAGACGTACGGCAACGAGTGCCGCCATTTCGATTGGCCGGTCAACGTCATGGCCATCAGCGTGCGTCCATGGAAACTGTGGCGCAGGCCGACGAATTCCGTCTGCTTGGTGTAATTCTTCGCGAGGAGCGCGGCCAGTTCATTGGCTTCGCAACCGCTGTTGGTGAAGAAGCTGACCTTCAAGCCGCCCGGCATGATCGTCGCCATTTTTTCGGCGTAGCGGACGAGGTTCGGGTGATAGTACAGCGTGGTCATGTGCTGCAGATTCTTCATCTGCTCGATGGCCGGGCCGGTCACCTCGGGATGGCAATGGCCCACGCTGATCGTGACGACGGCGGAAAATCCGTCGAGATACTTGTTGCCCTTGTCGTCATACACGAACTGCATGTCGCCCTTGACGATGTTTATCGGAAAATACTTCATCGTGCTGGGCAGGATATATTCGTCGCGCATTTGCCCGATCTGGTCGGGCGTCAAAGTTTCAGTGGGTTTCATGTGCATGGGAATTACCTCGCAGTTTGCGGTTTGCGCACGAGGGCCATCCAGGCCCAGTACACAACGAATGAAATGAAGAAGCCGGCGAACCAGGCGTAGCTGTAGAGGTGCATCAAGAATGGGCCGACGCTCGCGGGGTCCAACACCTTGATGGTGCCAAGGAAGCCGGGCACGTTCGGCGCGATGCCGAGCACCAACGCCACGACAGCGGCAGGGTTGAAGCCGCTGCCGTAAAAATACTGGCCGTCGCGCAAATAGAGCTGAATCGGGTTCAGCTTCGTACGGCGGATTACGAAGTAGTCGCAGATCAGAATGCCGCCGATGGGCCCGAGCAGGGCAGAATAACCCACCAACCATGTGAAAATGTAACCGCTGGGATCAGCCACCAGTTTCCATGGCTCGATCAGGATGCCAATGATGCCGGTGATGAGGCCGCCGATACGGAACGTGATTTTTGACGGCCACAGGTTCGAGAAGTCATTGGCGGGGCTGACGACCTTCGCGGCGAGATTGGTTGCCAGCGTTGCGAGGCACAGGGCGAACAACGAAATACCAAGTACGACCGGGCTTTTGAACTTGGTAATCAACACCACCGGATCCCATATGGTCGAGCCATAGATTACTATTGTTGCGGAGGTGACAGCCACACCGATAAAGGAGTAGAGCGCCATCGTTGTCGGCAGCCCAACCGCCTGGCCGATAACCTGGTCACGCTGCGTGCGCGAGTACCGGGTGAAATCGGGGATGTTCAAGGAAAGAGTTGCCCAATAGCCGATCATGCCGGTCAACGCCGGGAGAAACACCAGCCAGAATTGCCCGGCTTTAGGGCCACCCGGCACGAACGCC
>Ga0247667_1000168_pt1 | contig 26224 bp, 17 predicted proteins | sample CNK08_metaG_FD_183027 | JGI IMG/M metagenome (GOLD analysis project Ga0247667, IMG submission 183027) | Soil microbial communities from Purdue University Martell Research Forest, Indiana, United States - CNK08 | ecosystem: Environmental > Terrestrial > Soil > Temperate forest > Bulk soil... | reverse complement strand
GAGGAACTTACTCGTGAGCTGAAAAAGATGTGGCGGCTGGCTTCGCGTCTCCGCCAACAGCGTTTCGCGCACGGTTCGCTGAACCTGGATTTTCCCGAGGTCAAGGTTCGCCTCGATAAGAACGGAAAGCCGACGCATATCGAGAAGATCTATTACGATATTTCCCACCAGCTCGTGGAGGAGTTCATGCTGGCGGCAAACGAGGCGGTCGCCAAACACATTTGCCAGTTGCAGATTCCGTGCATCTACCGGATCCACGATGACCCCGACCTGGAAAAGTTGCGCGACTTTCGGCGATACGCGCAGAGTTTCGGTTACAAGGTCGGCGACGTGGCGCACCGGCAGGAGTTGCAAAAGCTCCTGAAACAGGTCGAGGGCAAACCGGAGGAGTACGCCATCAACCTGGCGTTGTTGCGTTCGTTAAAGCGGGCCCGCTACTCACCCGTTCCCGTGGGCCACTTCGGGCTGGCCAAGAAGTTCTATACCCATTTTACTTCACCGATCCGGCGGTACGCAGACCTGATCGTGCATCGCACCTTGTTGTCCTTGCTGGCGAAGGGGAAGACTTCCCCGCGCCGCTATAGTCTCCAGGAGTTGACCCGCGCCGCCGAGCACATCTCCCAGACGGAGCGCGTAGCCGCCGAGGCGGAGGAGGAGTCGGTCGAGTTGAAGAAGCTGGAGTATTTCCAGCAGCAGTTGGCGCGCGGCAAATTGGCTGTGATGGAAGCCGTGGTCTGCACGGTCCGGAATTTCGGCATCTTCGTTGAGCTGCCGGAAAGCCTGGTCCAGGGTCTCGTCCATGTGTCCACGCTGGAGGACGATTTCTACCAATACGATGAGCGCCAGGAACGCCTAGTCGGGCGGCGTACCAAGCGTGTAATCCAGATCGGGGATAAAGTCCGCGTACAGGTGGAGCGCGTTGACGTTTTCAAGCGCCAGATTGATTTTCGGGTCGTTTTGTAGGGGGAGTCTTATATCTTGAACAAAACGGCAAATTGAATTGGAACAAAATAGTGTTCTGAGCATCTCTCTTGGACCTTGCAAAGTCCGTGGTTTTAGCATCCTATTGATTCAGAATGTCTTGCAGCTTTTTTGCATCGTTTGCAGACTTAGTCATACTGACGGAAAGTGCTTAGTAGCAGTAATTTTCGCTTCTGCCTTGACTTCGATCACTGGGTTTACTAGGATGCGCAGAGTCAAAGTCGTCGAAGCAATAGATTTCACTTTGGAGATTTGTTTGGGTTAGGGATCGGAAGGGCGAGTAGAATAATGTGGACGATTAAAAAGCTTTTCTCCTGCACAAGCGAATTCAGGACCGTGACCAACCGAGGCAAACGCCCGGAGTCTTCTTTCGTTCTTTCCTGCCAGTATCTTTTTGCGATCTGCGCGATTGTCGCCGTTGCTGTAGCGTATGCTCCCACCGCCAGTGCCCAGATCGTTATCGGGCCGACTGTCAGTTTGGCGAGCTTGACGAATGATGGCGGAGACGTTCTCGTTGGCGACAAGGACTTTTCGAATTTCAGCATCAGCGGCGATTTCTCAGCCAGTCAAATCAACGTCACTTCGATCACGATCAACGGTGATTTTGGGATTCGATTCAGTGGAGCGATTGTGTCCGGTTCCAACCCCATGGACATGATTCTCGGTTACAAGGTCGCGGTGACCAATTCGCCCAATCTGATTTCCAAAGCGAACCTCCTTTTCAATGGAACTGTGACCGGTACGGGTCTGGCAGAAGTGGTCGAGCAAGTGTTCACCAACAACAACCAACTTGCTGGGCAGATGTTCGTTTTTGCTTCGACAACGACAAATAAGCTCTCAGACAGTTTGGCGATCCAGCCGCCTCAGCCTTTCCTGACCCTCTCCAAGGACGTGATTGTCACAGCTTCATTGCCGGCTTTTGCGAGTATTTCGACCATCGACCAGACGTTCACCCAGGTTCCCGAGCCAAGCGCGCTGGCCTTGGTTGCGGCAGGATTCACGGGAATGGCTCTTCTGCGACGTCGCCGGCGCTAAACGGCACCCTGACAGCAGCGGGGGTGGAGGACTTACGCAATGGGATCGAGTCTAAAGGTGTCTGGTATTGGTGTTTGGCTCGCCGCAGTTATTACCTGTGTGATCGAACTGCTGGTTCCCGTAGAATCTCACGCCCAGATCTTGTACAACATCACCTTCGGTCAGTTCTCGCCGGGTACAACGTATACCAACGCAAGTGGACCGCCCAACGATTTTTCCGCCTATGCCCCGGGCGGATCAAATCCCAGCGGGGTCTTTTCTGTCATCTTCCCTGCGTTCCTTAATTTGAAGAATCAACCCCTCGTTTGCAATAACGCCGGTCAGGGCGTCGGCAATTTCTTGATGCAGATCGGCAACGTCTCGTCTAATGCCGTGACCCTGAGCATGCAGTTGCAACTTGATTCCGTCGTTGGCGCCAAGGTGACATTCGGCCAGTCAGGTCCACCCGGTTCCAACGTGACGTCGATCACCCTGAACTACCCGGAGACCACGACCAATATTGTGGCGGTGCAATCGGTGGATGGACCCACCAATTCCCTAACGGCGCTGTACTCATTTGCGACCAGCTTGGTTCGCAGCAATCTTCAGAACATCAATTTCAGCCTGAATCTGCCGGCGCGTACGTTCAGCCTGAGCATCAACGGCGTCTCCTTCGCCAACAACGCGCCCATCGGTTCCAGCCATCCGATCAACCAGGCGGGGATCAGCATTGGCGACACGGACGGCCTGGGAAACGGTGGCAGTGGCGGTATTGACAACGTAGTGTTGACGGCTGGGTCGGCCGCCAGCATATCGGGTATCTTTTTCAGCGGGGCGGATATCATGCTGGGCCTGACGACCTCCACCAATGCTCACTATGACGTCCAAACCACAACAAACCTGGTCGCGGGCACGTGGAGCACCATTTTGAGTAACATCGCCGGTAGCGGCGGCCTGACCAACTTCAACTGCGGTCCGAGCGCTGCGCCCCAGCAGTTTTTTCGCATTGATGCCCATCCATAGACGGCCCCGGTCCTCTCTGTGGTCGGTCTCAGGACACTTTTCTTCGCGAAGCGTCGAACGTAGTCCGCCAAAACAACAGTTGTTCCTCGAGTAACGCTGATGGGTTCATCTTTCCGCCGTTTCTCGTCGAGGAATGCGGCGGTTGAGCCGCCGCGAAATCAGCCGTTGGCTTGACCCTCACCTCACGCTACGGCACTATACATCGAACATGTGGCAATGGACTGAAAACGTCGAGCAGTATGTCCTCGACGTCATCTTTGAACGGCGTCGTGATTGGCCCGCGCGACTTACCAGTGCGGGGTTGCTTGGCCTGTCCAAGATCTACGAAGTGGCCATTCAAGCCCGGTTGCTTCTCTGGCATCACCGCATCTTCCGGGACCACACCCTCGGCTGCCAGGTCGTCAGCATTGGCAACCTCAGTGTCGGCGGCACCGGCAAGACACCCGTGGTGGAGGTCTTCGCCCGTGCGCTCCAACAACGTGGGCGCCGGGTCGCCATTCTTTCGCGGGGCTACAAGAGCACCCCGCGCCCCCTCTGGCAACGGATTGTTGCCAAAATCACCTTTCGAGAGGACCGGGTCCCGCCCAAGATCGTGTCCGACGGCAGGTCATTGCTGCTCGATAGCGACCAGGCTGGCGACGAACCGTATATGCTGGCGTCCAATCTCAAGGACGTTGTCGTCCTGGTCGACAAAGACCGCGTCAAGAGTGGCCGCTACGCCATTTCAAAGTTCGGCTGCGACACGCTTCTGCTCGACGACGGCTTCCAGTATCTCGCGCTGAAGAGTCGCCTCGACATTTGCCTGATCGACCGCAACAGCCCTTTCGGCAATCACTATCTCCTGCCCCGGGGCACGCTGCGCGAGCCGATCGCCAATCTGAAGCGCGCCCATTACATTTTCATCACCAAATCGAGTGAACGTGGCGCAAAAAAACTTCGGAAAGCCATCCGCCAGTTCAATGAGAAGGCCGAAATCATCGAATGCGCCCACCAGCCGCTCTATTTGCAGGACGTCTTCACGAGCGAACGTCATCCATTGGAAACGCTGCAGGGCCTTCAAGTCGCCGCCATTTCCGGCATCGCCGTCCCCGAGAGCTTCGAGGATGGGCTCCGTGGCCTGGGTGCGAACGTCATTTACGCCAAGCGCTATGCGGACCACCACCGTTACTCCCAGCAGGAGATCATTAACATGATCAATCGCAGCCTCAAGCGCGGCGCGGGCGCCATTCTCACCACCGAAAAAGATGCGGTCCGCTTTCCAAAGATTGACCGTCGCGATATTCCCATTTATTACTTGCGGGTGGAAATCCGCATTATCTCCGGCGCAAAGGACTTCGATGACGCTGTTGCCAGGATCTGCCATCGATAGCAACGCGCCCCGTATTCTCATTCGCGCGGCCAATTGGATCGGCGACTCGGTCATGACCATGCCGGCTGTCCAGCGCCTGCGCGAAATGGCGCCCCACGCACATATGGTCCTGCTCTGTCCCGGCAAACTCACCGATCTCTGGCGCCATAATCCATTCCTCAACGAAATCATCCCTTTTGGCGACCAACCCAACTTCCGCGATCTTCGTGAACGCGAGTTCGACGTTGCCGTCATCTTCCCCAACTCTTTCCGTTCCGCCTGGGAATGTAAACGCGCCGGAATCCCGCGCCGGGTCGGCTTTGCCGGACACTGGCGCCGCTTCCTCTTGACCGACGTCGTCCGCCGAAGACGGTCGGAACGGGTTGCTTATGAGAAGCGCACGGTCGCGGGCAAAACCTTTCAAATAAAGGTTTTTCGCTCCGCGCGGCACCAGTCGGAGCATTACCTCGACATCATCGCGTACCTTGGCGGCAACCGCGAACCGGTCCCACCACGAATCCGCGTCGCCCCTGAAGAGATGCCGGCGCTTAACAAGTTTATGCGGGACGACGGTCGTCCGGTCATCGGCATTAACGCGGGCGCTGAATACGGCCCCGCAAAACGCTGGCCGGCCGAGCGTTTCGCCGAAACCGCGATCAAGGTCTCCGATCACACCAACGCCCGCTGGCTCATCGTGGGCGGCCCACGCGATGCCGGGATTGCCGACCAGATCGAAGCGCAGCTTCGGGACGCGGGGTTGGGAGAGAGCTCCATCATCAATGTCGCCGGCAAGACCACGCTGCTGGACCTGTGCGCCTTGCTCCGGTTCTGCAAGCTGCTCCTGACCAACGATACAGGCCCGATGCATATCGCCGCAGCCATTGGCACGCCCGTGGTCAGCGTCTGGGGATCGACTTCGCCCGAGCTTACCGGTCCGCTCTCGCCCCGCAGCGTCATAATTCGTCAACCCGTCGAATGCAGCCCCTGCTTTCTGCGTGAATGCCCGATCGATTTCCGTTGCATGGAAGGCGTCCAGGTCGACGAAGTCGTCAAGGCCATGCTGAAACAACTGGGCGTCGAAGACCCGAATCGTCCGCCATCATGAGCGAACCGCAAAGCGTCGCCCGCTCGGCGCGCACCGTCAGCCTGGCGGTCCTTGGCAGCCGCGTGCTCGGCCTCGTCCGCGAGCAGGTGCTGGCCTATCTCTTCGGCGCCAATCGCGAGTTTGACGCGTTCCTCACTGCTTTTCGCATCCCGAACCTGCTGCGTGACCTGTTTGCGGAGGGTGCGTTGTCGGCGGCATTCGTCACCACGTTTTCGCAGAAGCTGTCGGCCGAAGGGGACAAGTCGGCGTGGCGGCTGGCGAATCTCGTCCTGAACGCACTGATTCTTGTCCTTGCAGTGATCACGCTGGTTGGCGTTATCATCTCGCCCTGGCTTGTGCGCATGATTTCACCGGGGTTCAGCCAGATTCCGGGCAAAGTGGAGCTGACCACCACATTGACCCGGATCATGTTCCCGTTCCTGTTGATGGTCGCGTTGGCGGCGCTGGCGATGGGAATGCTCAATGCGAAGCGTCGTTTCGGCGTGCCGGCTAGCGCCTCGATGATGTTTAATATCGGTTCGGTCATCGGCGGCCTGGCCTTCGCGCTTATTCTAGCGCCGGGGTTTCTGCACAATCCGGCGCTGGCGAACCGCGCGGTGATTGGCATGAGTATCGGCACGCTCATTGGCGGCGCGCTGCAATGGATTATCCAGGTTCCGAGCCTGCGCAAGGTGGGCTATCACTACCAACCCATTCTCGACTGGAACGATCCCGGTTTCCGCCAAGTCCTGCGATTGCTCGGCCCGTCGGTCATCGGCACGGCAGCCGTCCAGGTGAACATTTTCACGGACCAATGGTTTGCGTCGTGGCCGCAGATGTCCGGGCCGAGTGGGAGTGGCGCTGTGTCGTGGCTGAACTGCTCGTTTCGGTTGATGCAATTCCCGATTGGCGTGTTCGGGGTGGCCATTGCGACAGCGACGCTGCCGACGGTGAGTGCACATGCGGTGCGCGGTGATATGGTTGAATTCCGCAGGACGCTTGCCCGCTCGATCCGCCTGGCGTTTTTCCTGTGCTTGCCGGCGGCCTGCGGCTTGTGGGTATTGGCCACCCCCATCATTTCGGCGATTTACCAACACGGCAAATTCGACGCGTTCGCGACCGCGCAAACAGCGGCGTGCGTGCGGGCCTTTTCGGTCGGCCTCGTGGGCTACGCCGCCGGTAAAATCATCGCGCCCTCGTTCTACGCGCTTGGCGATTCGCGCACGCCGATGTACGTGACAATCGCTTCCATCGTCGTTAACGCCGGCACTGATTATCTCTTTGCCATCACTTTTGGCATGGGGCCGGCCGGGCTCGCGCTCTCGACATCGATGGTGGCGCTTTGCAATTTCTTCCTGCTCTTGATGCTCATGCGCCGCAAAATCGGCCGCATTGAAGTGTCCACGCTGCTGCGTTCGCTGGTAAAAATTGCCGCGGCCTCGGCGGTGATGACTGCTGCAGCCTACGGCACGCATCGGCTTTGCGAATTCAATCGTTATGCGGACATGTTTGCGTCGATGGCCGTCGCCGTGATCGTCTTCGGCGCGGCCTGCAAGCTGCTCCGTGTCACCGAGATGGGCGAAGCGCTGGGTGTGCTGCGATTCGGGGCGAAGTAACCCAGCTGACGCAACAGCTGTCGTGCACTCCAAATTCTCCTGCAAATCGGGTATGATTCACTGTACCGATGAGCGAAGGGCCACAACTCAAATCCAGGGTCCGCGACCTGCCGAACAAGCCGGGCGTGTATTTGATGCGCGACAAATTGGGGCGTGTCATTTATGTCGGCAAGGCGCGTTCGTTGCGGAAGCGGGTAGGTCAATATTTTCATCCATCGCGCGAGATGCGGTGGGACCCGAAGACGCAGGCGCTGATCGGTTCCATCGCCGATTTCGAGGTGCTGGTAGTGAAGAGCGAGCCCGAGGCGTTGCTGCTGGAAGGCAAGCTGATCAAGGAGTACAAGCCGCGCTACAACGCGATGTTCAAGGACGACAAGCGGTTCCTGATGGTGAAGGTCAACTTGAATGAGGAGTACCCGCGGTTCAAGTTCGCGCGGTTGAAGAAGGACGATGGGGCGCGCTATTTCGGGCCATTCGTGCACGCGGGTGCGGTGCGGCTGGTCATGCAGTGGATTCGCAAGAAGTACGGCGTGCTGGTGCAAGGGACGGGTGCGCCGAAGGCGAAGGACCTGAAGTACTCAACCTATCTTGTGCCGGTGCCGCTGGCGGACATACCGCATGAAGAATACTTGCGGCTCGTGGATATGGCCTGTGAGTTTCTCGACGGCAGGAACAAGGAAGCGGTGGTGCAACTTGAAGAGGAAATGCGCGCGGCGGCAGGCGCCAAGAAATACGAACGGGCTGCTGAACTCCGCGATGTGATCAACAGCCTTCGTGAAATCGGGCGCGCGTCACGGGACCGGAAGTTCGCCCGTGACCTGTCGCCGAAGATTGAATGGCAAAGCGAGATGGAGGAACTGCAGAAGGTGCTTAATCTGCCGGTATTGCCACAGCACGTTGAGGGGTTTGATATTTCGAACATCAGCGGCACGTTGTCGGTGGCTTCGAGCGTCTGCTTCCAAGGTGGCCGGCCAAATAAAGATCACTACCGGCATTACCGCATCAAGACGGTGGAAGGCAGCGATGATTTCGCGTCCATGGCCGAGGTCGTGGGACGGCGTTACGCGCGGGTAAAGGCGGAGGGCGGTGCGTTGCCCGACCTGGTGATGGTCGATGGCGGCAAAGGCCAACTCATGGCCGCGCTCAATGCGTTGCGGAAATTGGATATTCGCGAACTGCGCGTGATTGGTCTCGCGAAGCAGATGGAGGAAATCCATGTGCCCGACCAGACATTGCCGATCCGCCTGCCGCGCAACTCCCCTGCCCTGCACCTGATTCAACGCCTACGCGACGAGGCGCACCGTTTTGCGAACAGTTATCACCAGAAACTGCGCAAACGCCGCGTGCAAGAATCCGTCCTCGATGAATTCTCCGGTCTCGGCGCGAAACGCAAGCTGGCGCTCCTGCAACATTTCGGCTCGATCCACCGTCTCCGCGAAGCGACCGCCGAAGAAATCGCGGAAGTGACCGGTATCGGCTCGAAGATGGCGGCGGCGCTGAAGGAATTCCTCGCTAATCGGTAAGGGCTGCCGTAGCGTTGCGCCATGCGGCGGGTCGCTTTCCTTGTGTTCTTGTCCTTGCGAGTTTTGTGCACGGCTTCTGTGCGCGCGGAGGATGACGCTGTCGCCTCGCGGTTGATTCCCTTCGATTCGCTGACCGTTACGAACCGCGCCCTGGTGCATGAGGTGACGGACCGTGTTACGCTGCACTGTGATTACACCGCGGAAGTATTCAGGGCGCGAATCCCGGTGTTCGAGTATCTGTTCGATCATATGGAGTCCTGCTCGGCGCTGGCGCAAAAGGTCGGGCTGATCACGTACCGTGCAACGCGGGATGCGGAGGGCCGGCTCTCTGCGGACGACCACGAAGGCGCGGCGGGTTACATGCTCAACATGTACGCGGCGGATGGCAAACGCGTCATCTACGTGGCCGGCACACAGCACGGATTGTTCGACGCGACCGGGCGCGGCGTGGCGGTCCTGGACTATCACGCCAAGACCGGCGACGAGATCGAGTACACGCGCGCGGCATTTGTGAAAGTGGACAACGTGGTGCTGGCGACGATGGCGCAAATGTTTTCCGTGTTTCTTCGTGGGACGGTGGACAAACATTTCGCGAAGGTGGTCCACAACCCGGTCACGTTGAGCGAGAAAGCGCAGTCCGATCCGCAGAAACTGTTAGAGCAGATTTCCCAAATGCCCGACGCCGACCAGCAATTGTTGGCCCCGTTCGCCGCGTTGGTGCGCTCAAATGCGAGCGTTCGAATGGCCGAGAGTAAGCGGCCGCTCTGAGGCTTGCGAATGGGGTTTGACGGACCGATCGGTGAACATCCCAGTTCCAGCCCACCACTACGGGTTGGGTTAGTGCTTGTCTTTTTTTCAAAAACAACGCAATGTATGGTTGCGCTGAGGCGACGGGTCAGCGTTCAACGCAGCAGCCTCAAAAATCGATCTGGGCTTGTCGCTTCGCCAAGAGGAGTTAGCCATGGGCAAAATCGATTTTGCAGTGGGCATCGGCGGCGCGGCTGGGCAAGGCATTGCCACCCCGGGAGATATTCTAGCTAGAATTCTGGTGCGACGCGGTCTTCATCTCAACGCGTACAACGCCTACCAGTCCATCATTCGCGGCGGACATATTTTCCTGATCCTGCGCGCGAGCGTCGACCGGGTCGGCAGCATGGGTGACAAGATTGACGCGCTAATCCCCCTGAACCAGGACACGATGAACCGCCATCTGAATCACCTGCGCGCGGGCGGCGTTTGCCTGTATGACGGTGAGAAGGTCAAGCCGGGCTCACCCAACGAAGGGGTGCAGATGTGTCCGTTGCCCGTTCGTGAGCTGGCCGGGACGAGCAAAATCCCGAGTGCGCAAAACACCATCGCGCTTGGAGCACTACTCCAAATGCTGGGCATCGATTTCCAGTTGCTCGCAGATATCCTCGCGCGACAATTCGCCAAGAAGGGCGAGGCGATCATCGCCGAAAATGTCGGGGTGGCCCGCGCCGGCTACGATTACGCCGCAGAACACTTCAAACCTTTCGCCAATCCCCTGCCGGACACCGGCAAGCGCTACGCGTTCGTCGAAGGCAACCAGGTGCTGGCCATGGGCGGGGCCGCCGCCGGCGTGAAATTCTACTGCGCCTACCCGATGAGTCCGGCCACAGGCGTGCTGCACTGGATGGCTCGCAACGCGCGCAAACTCGGCATCATGGTGCGGCAGGTCGAAGACGAGATCGGCGTGATTAACATGGCCATCGGCGCGGCGCATACCGGCTGCCGGGCGATGTGCGCCACCTCGGGGGGTGGCTTCGCGCTGATGACGGAGGCGCTCGGCGCGGCGGCGATGATGGAAATTCCTGTGGTTTGCATCGATGTCCAGCGCGCCGGCCCGGCGACGGGCGTTCCGACCAAGACCGAGCAGGGCGACCTCTGGCAAGTCCTGGGCGCGGGCCAGGGTGATTACCCGCGCGTCATCGTCGCCCCGACGAGCATCCCCGACTGCTTTAACACGGTCACTGAATTGTTCAACCTCGTTGAGAAATTCCAGTGCCCCGGCATCGTACTGACCGATTTGTTGCTCTCCGAAGGCCGTTCGAGCATTGAGCCGAGCGAATTCAATTTCAGTCCACCGATTGACCGCGGCGAAATCATCGGCTGGCACGGCAACGGCAATGGGGAGACTCCACCGCCGGAAGGTGGTTACAAGCGGTTCAAGATCACCGAAAGCGGCGTCTCGCCACGCGCCCTGCCCGGCACGCCCGGTCACGTCCATGTCGTCGCCACCGACGAACACATGGAAGACGGCGTGCTCATCAGCGACGAGTTCACGCACCCGCACAAGCGGCAGGCGATGCACGAAAAACGGATGCGCAAGATGGACGGCGTGCTACAGCTCATCAAGCCACCGAAACTGTTCGGCCCCACCAGCGCGCCGGTTACGCTCATCGGTTGGGGCTCAACCCAGGGCGTCATTCGTGAAGCGTGCGAGAAACTCGCCGGCGAAGAAGGCATCGTGGCCAACAACCTGCAGGTCAAATGGCTCGTACCGCTGCACGCGGACGAGATCCTGTCAGTCCTGGCGAAATGCGAGACGACCATTATCGTGGAGAACAACTACAGCGGACAATTCGCGCGCTACCTCCGTTCCGAAACCAGCTTCGTCCCGACCGGCCACATCCGCAAATACGACGGCGAGCCGTTCATGCCGCATCACATCGTCAATGGAGTGAAACAAATCCTGGCGCGCACCACCAAGGTGTACGTGCCCGTCCACGAATACATTGTGTAAGGAGACCAACCATGCCAGCCGAAACACATGCCTCGACACCAGTGCCCGCGACCGCGACTCCTGATATCAAATCGCCGGGCGCACGACCCACCGCGAAGGATTTTAAGGGAAAGATCGACCCGGATTGGTGTCCTGGTTGCGGCGACTTCAGCGTGCTCGCCTCCTTGGAGTTGGCGCTGGCCGAACTGGGCCTCCACCCGCACGAAGTCATCGTCATCAGCGGTATCGGCTGCTCGTCAAACCTGCCTGGCTTCATCAACACCTACGGCATGCACACGCTTCACGGGCGCGCGGTGGCCGTTGCCAGCGGCGTTCAATTGGGCAACCACAGCTTGAAGGTCATCGCCACCGGCGGTGATGGCGACGGGTACGGCATCGGCGGCAATCACTTCGTGCATTGCATGCGCCGCAACTACGACCTGACCTACCTCGTGATGAACAACCAGATTTACGGGCTGACCACCGGCCAGTGTTCGCCAACCAGCGTGTCCGGCATGAAAACCAAGAGCACGCCGTTCGGTAATGTGGAACGCCCGATCAACCCGCTCGCGCTGGCTATTGCCGGCGGGGCGACCTACGTCGCCCGCGGCTTCAGCGGCCAGCAAAAACAGCTCGTCGAACTCATCAAGGGCGGAATCCAGCACCGCGGCTTCGCCCTCATTGACGTTTTCAGCCCGTGCGTGACGTACAACAAAGACAACACCTACCAATGGTTCCGACCGCGCGTGAAAGCGCTCGAAGAACTGGGCCACGACCCAGCCGATTTCCACGCCGCCATGGAGCGGGCCTGCCAGTGGGGTGACGAAATCCCTGTCGGCTTGTTCTGGAAACAGGACGGGGTTCCGGCACTCGACCAACTCGAACCGGTACTCGCCGAAGGCGGCCCGTTGGCCCACCGCCCCCTCGGTGTTGATCCCAAGATCGCCAAGGCGTTGATCGAAGAGTTGATGTAAGCCCGCCGGCGATGAACAAGAGCAGCGCTACTTGACCTTGCTCAGGATCCCATCCATCTCGTTGGCCCGAAAGGCGCGCAGGGTCAGCGTCTTCACGTTCCCGAACGAGGCGCTCTTGAGCGTGAATGCGGTCATGGTCTCGTCGTCGGGTGCCTCGGCGACGATTACGCCGTCGTACGGACCTAGCGTCCAAAAGATGTCCGTGATTTTCACGCCCATTCTCGACGCCATTTCGGTCATGCTTGCCGCGCGCTTGGTGGTTTCCTTGACGTTGCGAATGCCCTGATCAGTCAACTGGAGCAATGCGATGTAGTTGGCCATGATGTACCATCCTTTCGCTGGTTGGGTTTCCGCCGTCAGTATGCCACGCGTTCCACGGCAAGGCGAGTGCCATCAATCGCGGTGAGCAACTGCCGCAGGCATCTGTAAACCGTGAAACGCTGACCTCGTGAATTGGTGCCGGGTTAAAGACATTCACGTGCGAAGTTGGCTCGGGGACGAATATCGCCGCATTCGTGCAGGAGTCGTGGGAATCAGCCGGCGAAAAAGCTACGGCATCCTCCAACAGGCGCTGAGGAATTACGCATTGTGGGTGGACGGAGCCGATGGTGTCGAAGTTTGGTTGCCGGAGAACCACTTGGGGAACCCCTGCTGAGGGTGTGGGCTGTCGAGGTCCACAATTCTAGGTGGGGGTGGAATCCGTTTTGTGCTTTCCTCGTGGTTTCTTCTAAGGTTTAATGAGTTTGCGCGTTATGAAGTCTGTACAGGTATGAAACACACACTCCTAATACTCAGCTTCTTGGCAGCGGTTCAAGTTGATGGTGCTGAAATGATGCCGGCCGGAAATTTAGTTATGCCTCTCCTGCTTCAATTCGACGGTGGGCAAGAAGGTTCTGGGTTTTATTTTCGCGACGGCAGTAATTCCGCCTACATCGTCACCGCAAAGCATGTAATTTACGATGGGAAGAAATTCTATGGTGATGAGTTTCATGTATTCGGCTACAGCAAGGGTGGGTTGGAAAGCACCAATCGGTATCACAACATCGTAAACTTGGCTGCACTTCAGGCTGACCAACTAGTGCGGCTGCATCCTACGCACGATATCGCCATCTGTAAAATCGGTACGGTTGTAACCAACGCAAGCGGCCAGATGGTGCTTGTAACGCAGAACAAGTATTTTAGAAGAATCGATACACCGCCGGGGGGCGAGCTCGAGGTGGCGCCGGAGACTGTCACACGCCTTAAGGACGTACCGATCGGAAACGAAGTGTATATTTTCGGATATCCCAGCAGCATCGGCATGCAGCAGGTGCCACAAATCGAATACGAAAAGCCGCTTTTGAGGCGCGGGATTGTAGCTGGAAGGAATTTTCAAGCCCACACCCTGATTTTGGACTGCCCGGTGTACTATGGAAACAGTGGAGGTCCGGTTATGGTCGTGAATCCTATAGGGTTCGGAGGGTCAGAATTCAAAGTTGTAGGAGTTGTTACGCAGTTCGTTCCCTTTGTTGACGAATGGAAGAACACCAAGCACGGTTACACCAACATCTACATCCAGAATTCAGGATATTCAGTAGCTGAGCCAATGGACGTTGTCGTTGATTTGTGCTGGTGATACACCCCGAGCGCAGATGGTCGACTGGGCCTAATGCTGCGGGCGAAGCGTCGCGGGTTACCGAGAGTGGCGGAGTCCAGCGCGTGTAGCCCAGGACGATCCATCTGTGCCCTCGTATCAGGTGGGGAATGGAGTCGAGAGGGAAACTGGGGCGGCAGCCGTCCGAGTGTTCCTTTGGCGCTTTTTTGTTGTGGAGTACGAGTACAAGTGCAAACTGCGTCAGAGCCTTGTCAGTTGCGCTGGAAAACTGTAGTGTTGTGCTGTAGAAACTATGAAAAGCAAATCTAAGAAAGCGGGAATTGGAACCGCGCACACTTCGATTCTGGGTTCTGGGAAAGAACTGGACCTCGAAAAGCCAGCGGGCATGGCGGTTACGGCGAGGACGGGGATTGATGTTTGCGGTGGAGGTACACGAGCGTACAGTAACTTGATTAACCCGGATTCGCCGGAGCCCAAGCGAACGGGCCTGCGGTACAATTTGTCCCCGTGGGTTCTGGGAAAACTGGAACGACTTGCGAGAGCGCGATTTGATGTCAGCGAATTCACATCTGAAGACCTAAGTGTGTGGAAGCAGGAAAAGGGGATCAACTGGATGATCGCCCAGAGTGTGAATGCGAGCAGCGAAATAGAAGGCGAATCGGTCCATGCGGATAAGCTAGTGCTGCTCGAGACTCCTGAAAGCGAACACGAAGGGGGCGAGGCGGACGAAGAGCTTCGGGGTCGAATTGCGGCTATCCGTTCAATATACGAAGCATACATGTGGGCGCTGAGCTTGAAACCGCTCCGCGTTCTCACGTATGAGTTCTTGCTTGAGTTGCATAAGCGGATGTTTGAAAGCACAAAGGGGGAGACGGCTGGACGAATTAAAACGGGGCATATTTTTATAGAGGGAGCAGGGTATCACGTTGAGACGCTTCCGCCTGAAAAGACCGAGGTCTTCTTGCGCAGAATTACGGAGAGGTATGCAGAGAAGTGGAAACTCGCGCGAAAACATGCTGAGTATTCAACATTTCTTCTGACTGCAGAGTATATTCTGGACTTTCTTGCAATTCATCCATTTGCGGATGGCAATGGTAGAACGGCAAGGTTGCTGTCCACGTACCTGCTAGAGAAGTCCGGTTATCACTTCGCGCGGTTTTATCCTGTTGATAATGTGGTCGTGGAAACGCGACGGAAGTACTATGAGGCGTTGTACTCCGGTCAAGTGAACTGGCTGTCTGAACGCGAAGACCTGACGGCTTGGATTGAGTACTATACTAGCACGGCATTCACGCAATGGATCCGTGCTTACGAGAGAGTCAAAGACGACCATTTAGCGAAGAAACGAATGCGATCCTAGGGCCGAGTTCAACGCTAGTAAGAACAGTTGTCACTCTTACTTGTCACTCCTCGTGTAAAAATGAGGCAATTCCGGACGAGGTGAGACAGAGTGGATAGCTGACGAACGGCTTACTTTAACTGGCTTAGGCGACAGGAGCATACCCGAGATGGAATGTGACAAAAAGCCCTTTAGAATTATGAGTCCCCTGCTCTAGTTGGCACAAATCAATTAGCGCTGACGCTGCAACTATTTTCCGACAGAGCCATCGAGAGGCAGCGCGACTGTACTGCCACCCTTGGATCTTTCCTTTTCGAGCTTGGCCAGCCCCACAGCAGTAAATAAATCCTGATTGGTCCAAACAATGAAAATGAACGAAATCACAGAAAGACAGATAAGAAGGATAACATCTTTCGAACGGATCATAAACACTGAGGCGGCTAAGACTCCTCCGGCGGCCGCTACGATACAACACACTGCATAAACCAACTTGAGAATGTATTCTGCCCTAGTCGAAGCGCTAAGTTGGAAGGATAGCGGCTTGGTACTGGGACCGCGATACTGCCAAGCTTTGGCAATATCTCCTGTTGTCACCCTGCCTTCTGCTTTTCTATAGTACGCGATCACTCGCTCCAGGTCCGCGTTTGGAATTGGAATACCAAAGACCAGGAAAGTAATTTTCTCTTTGCGAACATCCACTAGAAACGTCTTGTAGTCTGATTCAGCTTCGTGGGCTGCGATACTCTGCGAAAGGAGTTCCATTTCAACTTTTGAGTTCTGATACACATGCGAACGCTTTGTGGTTAAAAACTGAAAGAGACCAAGTACCGCGCCAAATACGACGACGATTGCTGTAGCGACTTTTATTATGAGATCAGTGTCCATGAGTGCTCATCATAAGTTACCGCTGCCCTGCAGGCAGGAGTGTAGCAAGTTCGCACGGGCAAGCAAGCATTGGGGGGATGCAGGCCGAGTCCGCCGCCGCGTGAGGGCACGCTGCCTACAACTAAGCCGGGGAACGCAGGCTGAAGCCCGCGACTACAGAAAACACGGGTTAATACTTGGGAATTGGGCGGGCTACGACGGCATCGGGCAGTAACTATATCCGCCAGTAATTTATTGGGTTGGCGAGCTTTTTGGTCTGGCTATTTGCAGGATGAATCACTAGACTTTGCCAGTTCAACCCTGGGTGAGGAGAAGCATCATGAATCGACGCAACGCGGGGCCGGTCAGTCGTCGCAAGTTCCTCGGACAACTCGGCGCAGGGGCGGCCGCGGCCGTCGGTCTCGGCGCGCTCTCACTTCCCACGTTGCAGGGGGTCGTCGAAGCAGCGGCGATTGACCCGCTGACTTCCAATCAACGCCGCGAGGCATGCTTCCGCACGCGGAAGGACGCGGCGGGGTTCGAGCGTCACCAGCCGCTGGTAGCGCATCCCACCAACGGCGAAGAAGAACTCTACGCGAACAAGATTGCCAGTTATTCGAAAGGCCTTCCGCATAACTCGCTGGGGGAGGTCGATCTTGCTGCCTACAACCAGTTGATCGCCGCGCTCAACTCGGGTCGCCCCGCTGATTTCGAAGCGATCCCGCTCGGGCTGGGCCGCAAGCTGACGAACCCGCAGTCGGGGCTGGCATTCGATCTCGAAGGACCCGATTCGCACCAGTTGGCGATCCCCCCGGCGCCGACGATCGCCAGCGCGTGGGGCGCGGGTGAGATGGTGGAGCTTTACTGGATGGCGCTGGCGCGTGACGTTCATTTTTCTGACTACGCAACGGATTCGACCATCGCTGCCGCGTGCGCCGACCTGTCGGCGTTGTCCGACTTCCGCGGACCACAGAAGGGCGGTCGGGTAAGGCCGATCACGATCTTTCGTGGAAATTCGCCGGGCGATGTGATCGGACCGTACCTGTCGCAGTTCCTGTGGCTGGACGTCCCGATGGGCGCGTTGTTGATTCCGCAGACAATGAACACGGTGCTTGCCGGCGTCGATTACATGACAAACTTCAGCGACTGGCTTGCGATGCAGAACGGGGCCGCTCCGCCGTCGTACGCGCTGGACCCGACACCGCGCTACATTCGCAACCTGCGCGACATGGGCGAATGGGTGCACGTGGATGCGCTCTACCAGGCGTATCATCAGGCCTGCCTGATCCTGCTCGGGATGGGAGCGCCTTTCGACGCGGGAAATCCGTACCGGTCGTCGGCCACGCAGATCGGTTTTGGGACGTTCGGCGGGCCGCACATCCTGAGCCTCGTCACTGAAGTCGCCACCCGCGCACTCAAGGCCGTGTGGTACCAGAAATGGTTTGTGCATCGGCGGCTGCGGCCCGAAGAGTTCGGCGGTCTCCTTCACAACACGCGCAGCGGTGCCGCAACGTATCCCGTCAACTCGGAAGTTCTCAACTCGGCCGCGCTCGGCGGCGTGTTCTCGGCGAACGGCACCTATCTGCTGCCGGTCGGCGCGCCGGAAGGTTGCCCGACGCATCCGTCGTACGGCGCCGGTCACGCGACGGTCGCGGGCGCGTGCGTCACCATCCTCAAGGCGTGGTTCGACGAATCGTTTGTGATCCCGAATCCCGTTGTGTCGAATGCCGACGGCACCGCTCTTGAGACGTTCACCGGCGCCACGCTCACCGTCGGCAACGAGTTGAACAAACTCGCCGCCAACGTCGCCATCGGTCGCAATGCGCTGGGGTTCCACTACCGAAGCGATTACTCGGAATCGCTCAAGCTTGGCGAGGCCGTCGCCATCGGCGTTTTGCAGGAAAACAAAGCCTGCTACAACGAGGGCGGTAGTTTCACACTCACCCGGTTCGACGGGACGAACATCACGATTTGATGCCGGCGGTCGTGCCCCCCGATCCGCCTATCGCAAATCGATATTTTTTCTCGACATATCGATCCTGGTCCGGTATAGTGCGGGCAGTTCTTTGACATCCGCCTTCACTGAGGTTACGGCGCGACAGGGCCTATTTCGCAAGGACGCCTTCCGTCGTTGCCCTTTGGACTATGGTGGACAAAACGGCGGATGAGATTCGCCGTCGGTAAAACCCATCGCGCGATACTTGGGGCGGAGCTATGTGGGAAAAAGGTCTTCCTCCGTCGCTAAAGCTATGGAGGACGAGCCTTGTGGAAAAAAGGCACTCTCAAAAACATGCTTTCTGCGAAACGAACCCAATTTTGTTTTGGGAGTTTTTGAGCGCATCTATCATGGGGATAGCGAGTTGCGGAGTTGCAGAGAGCGTTTATAATTTGGGTTCGTTTCGGAAAACGAACCCATTTTGACACCACAAGTGAGGGGATAGGAACGAATTAACGCCCAACATTCAATGTCCAAAGCTGAACATTCAAGTGGGAACGGGATCCTCCTTCGCTAAAGCTACAGTGGACAGGGCGTGCATTGACAGGGGGTGTTGGGGCGGTTATGATGCGCGGAGTTGCTGTAACGCTGAGAGTTCTTGTTGCACGCAAGTGCGTGAGTGAGAAGCGTTTGAGAGGGGTGTGAATCGGAATTGTCAGAAGTCAGACTAAAAAAAGGTGAGCCCGTGGAAAAGGCCCTGCGCCGGCTGAAGAAGAAGCTGGATCGCGAGGGCACGTTGCGCGAAGCGCGGGCGCATCGTCATTTTGAGAAGCCGAGCGAGAAGCGTCGGCGCAAGGCCCGCGGGCCTCGGCTGTTCGCCGGATTCTAAACGAGCATAAACAAATCAGCGGGGCCAGCGCCGCGATGCGACCGCTGGCCCCGAAGACTTTCAGGGCTGGCCCCTCTCATTTTCATGTTCGCCTTTTCAACTTGCTGGAATTCCCAGCGCCATACGGACGGGCGCGCGATGGTGAATGAAGTGCGCGCGCTCGGCTTCGAGTACGCCGAATTGGGACATGGTACGCGGCTGTCGCTTTTGGACGGTGTCTTGCAGGCGGTGGCGGCGGGCGAGATCAAGATTTGTTCCCTCCATAATTTCTGTCCCCTGCCCCTCGGCGTGATGGGGCCGGCGCCGGATTACTACCTGCCCAGTTCGCGGGACGAGGATGAACGGCAATGCGCTGTGCGGCACACGTTGCGGACGATCGATTGCGCGGCCACGCTTGGGGCGAAGATTGTGGTGCTGCACCTCGGCCTGGTGGCTATGCGGGATTACACGATGCGATTGTTGGGGCTGTATGCGGAAGGACGCGGCGACACGCCGAAGTTTCAGCGACTGCTCGACAAGGCGCAAACGGTGCGCGATAAGAAGCGGCAAAAGCATTTGGATCAGGTCTATCGGACGTTGGAGGAGATCTTGCCGCACGCGAAGGAAATGAATGTGAAGCTGGGGATGGAAACGCGATTCGGGATCGAAGAGATTCCCAACGAGGTCGAGGCGGAGGAGATCCTGAAACGGTTTGGCACCGGGTCGATAATGTACTGGCATGATGTCGGACACGCGGCGGTGAAGGAAACGCTCGGGTTGATGAAGTTGGAGACTATTTTGCACCGGTTCCACGGACGGACGCTGGGGATGCACTTGCAGGATTTTGCCCCGCCTGCCGAGGATCATCAGCCGCCGGGGTTCGGCACGTTTGATTTTGCACGGCTGGCGCCGTTCGTGACCGACGACATGGTGCTGGCGTGGGAGATTCATCCCGGATGGAAGCCGGAGCAAATCGCTGGAGGCGTGAAACGGGTGCACGACTTGCTGAGGAAACCAGTCATCGTATGAAGAAAAAACTGGGCGCGTTGGTGCGGGTGGTGGTCAGCGTGGGCATCCTGGCCTACCTGTTCAATGGCATTTTCCAAAAAGAAGTAACGGAGACATTGGGGAAGATTGCCCATTCGCCGAACGCCAGTGTCGCCGATCTGGCGCGCGATCTTCGCCTCCGTCCAGAGGAGGTGGAGCTGGTGCGCGCCAAGTGCATCGTGCTCGAACAAGAGGATGACGAGGTTGTCCCGACTGTTAGTCTCAAGAATCTTTCCTGGTCCGAACGCATCCCGTTGGTCTGGACGATCGGGCCACGGTCTTTGTGGGAAGCGCTGCGGAAGATCAGTGCCTTGTGGCTGGCCGCCGCCGTCATCTGCGCGGGAATACCCGCGGTGCTGGGCATCCTCCGGTGGCAATTGATTTTGCACGTCCAGGGCCTGGAGGTGAAATTCTCGCGTCTCTTTTCGATTTCCTTCATTGGGTTGTTCTTCAACGCGTTCATGCTCGGGTCGACGGGAGGAGATGTGATCAAGGCCTGGTATGTTGCGCACGAGACGCACCACAAAAAGGCCGAGGCCATCGCGACCGTCGTCGTCGACAGATTGATTGGGCTTCTGGCCCTGTTTGTCATCGCGCTCTTTATGATGGCGCTCTACCACACTCGCGTATTTGATGACCCCAAACTCTTCTGGTTCTCGGTCGCGACCCTCGGGGTGGTCGTGTTTACGGTCGTGGGTACAGTCGTGGGATTGTGGCCCGGCTTTGTGGACAAGTTTCCGGGATTGCGATCGTGGCTGCAACGAATGCCGCACTACGCCATGCTGCGCCGCATGGTGGATGCCTATCGCGTTTACGCCTCTCATCCGGTAATCCTGGCCAAGACGTTGCTAATCTCATTTGTTGTCCACTTTTTTTCCATGCTCAGCATTTGGTGTGTGGGCCGTGGTCTGGGAGTTCTCTCCGCGAAGATTACCGACTACTTCCTCTACCTGCCGATCATCAACTCGGTGACAGCCGTGCCGATCACCATTTCGGGCTTCGGCGTCCGCGAAGGCATGTACATCAAGATGTTTCGCGAAGTCGGCGTGGCGGAACCGGTGGCCCTCGTGATGTCGCTGCTGGGCTATCTGGCTGCGCTCTTCTGGAGCATCGTCGGTGGCGGATTTTTCCTGACTCACCGCAAGGAACTCCCGCCTACAGACCAGATGGGCCAGGCCGAATAACAACAGGCCGGTCACGTCAATACAGTGAGCGTTCCGCTGGTGACGCCCAGTTGTTTTACCACGTTCAGTCGGCGGAACAATGCGGACGAATCCGCGGCTGTCCCGTCGATCAACTCCCGGTAGCCCTGCAAGATCAGGCGGGTCTTCGCAGCATCTTCTTCCAGGAGTTCGACACGAAAGACGCGGGCGCCTGCCTCTAGGAATGATTGTAGATAATCAGCCCCGCTTTGCGCCTTCGCGTGGTAAACAGTATTACGACAACCGACATCCGCTTTCACCGGGTGCTCCACGCCGACGCGGTCCCGCAATTTCAGATTATGACGATCGCAGGGACGCCCGCAATTAGAGGCGTCCGTGCCGTTGGAAAGAAACGCGGCAAATACGCAGTGCTCCATATGAAACATCGGCATGTGCTGGTGGACCGTCAACTCAAACCAGTCAGGCGAAGCCGCGTGTAACAGATCAAGGACCTGCTGCGCGTTGAGATCGTACGAGACAGTGAGACGCTCCAATCCCTCACGCATGAGAACTTCGGCGGCCAAAGGATTGGCAACGTTGAGCGAGAAATCGCCAATCTTCCGCAGCGAGCTCTCGCGAAAATAGTCCAGCCCGCCCAGGTTGCGAATGAGAACTCCATCCGGTTTGGAGTCATTGATCATTTTAAAGAACCCCTGCTCGCCGGCTTTTTGAATCCGCGGCGTAGCCAGGAATATCTGCGTCCCGGTTCGCTTCCGCACGCATGCCACCGCCTCGTCGTAGCGGCGGATGTCTTCGAAATCCACATAAACCGTCACACAACCGGAATCGAGCGCCGCCGTGAGCTGTTCCATCGTGCGACACAAAACGACAAGTTGCGTCGCTGCAGCAGTGCGCCGCTCGGGAACATTCGCCAGCAATTCAGGAAGGACCGACGTCAATCCAGTCCGCTGCACGGCTCCCGTTTCCAGTGCCGCAACAATCTTCTCCACCAGATCGCGCCGCAGGCGATTGAGTTCGCTCACTGGCAGGATCGCCTGACCGACGAGCTTGTTGTGAAGCTCGCCCAACTCAAAATTTGTCTCCCCCATTCTTCCCAGTTGCTCGCGCAACAATTTCTCCGTCAACGGACGCCGAAACGCCGTCTGCAAAGCCATGGAAGAATTGACCCGTACCCCGTTCGCCTCAATCGTCATGGACTTCCCGACCTCGCCCTTCACCGTCAGGTCGATCCTTGTTTTCGGGCGCCGAATATCGTTCTTGAACGTGCGCTTCAATTCGCGCTGGAGCTGCGGGTCGCTCGTCTTCCACACGCGGTCGCCGGCCTTCAACTTGCCGAAATCGATGTGCCCCCGCTCGAAATAAAGTCCATTCTCCCGCGTCTCCCAGATGCGCCCGCCCTGCTCGTGATCGGTATCGCCCCCATTATCAAACACCACGCCGTCACCGGCCCGCAACGGCGTCTGCGCGTCCACTTCCACGTGGTCAGCACCAACCCGGTTGATAAGTCCCACAAATGGCCCGCGCTTCTTCCCGAAGCGCGCGTGCACCAATTCCTGATGATTCACGCCGTGCAACCACCCCGAATACAGGCCGCGCGAAAACGTCATCTCCAACTTGTACTTGTCCGCCTCGTCAGTAGCAGCGTCGCCGTTCTCGGTCGCCATCGCCGCATCAATGGCCTTCCGATAAACCTGGCACGTCGCCGCCACATACTCCGGCGACTTGAGCCGCCCCTCGATCTTGAACCCGGTCACTCCCAGCCGAATCAATTCGGGAATCTCCTGAACCGCCGCCAGATCCTGTGGCGAGAGCAGATAACGTCGGTCGCCCAGCTCCTTCAACGCGCCGTCGACGACTAACTCATAAGGCAACCGGCAAGCCTGCGCGCACTCACCGCGATTGGCACTGCGTTGCCCGAGCGCTTCGCTCGTCAAGCATTGACCCGAATACGCCACGCATAACGCGCCGTGAACGAAAACCTCCAGCGCCGGGATTTCCGCCTCGTTGCCGAACCTCGCGATCTCCTTCATGGACGCTTCCCGCGCCAACACCACGCGCTTGACGCCAAGACGTTCTGCAAATTTCGCGCCTTCTGGCGACGTGATCGTCATCTGCGTCGACGCGTGCACGTCCATCCGCACCCTGAGCTCACGGGCCAGCACCGCCAACCCGAGGTCCTGCACGATGATCACATCCACGCCCGCCTGGTCGAGAAGCATCAGCTCGCGTTCCGCCTCCGCCAGCTCGTCCGTGAAAATCAGCGTATTGACCGTACAAAACGCCCGCAAGCCGTGCTCGTGCAGAAAGCGAACCAACCCCGGCAACTGCTCCTCGGCGAAATTGTCCGCGCGCATTCGCGCATTGAATTTCTGCAACCCGAAATACACCGCGTCCGCGCCGTTCGCCACCGCCGCCCGCGCGCACTCCATATTCCCCGCCGGCGCAATCAATTCTAATTGCTTCTTCAACACGCAGTCACCATACCAGAATCTCCGACAACATGATAGGAGCCGTTGTAGGCCCGGCGAACTGTAGCCGCGCCGTAAGGCGCGGTCCTTCCGGCCTGTTGTAGCCGCGGGCGTTGACCGCAGGACCCCGCCGTTGTAGCCGCGCTTGCTAAGCGCGGTCCTTTTCCGTCCGCTGTAGCGGCGGTCTGCGACTGCCGAGTCCGGAATTGTAGGGCAAACGCCCCGCTTGCCGTCATCTTCCCCTCCATCCCCATTTGAACGTTGAGCGTTTGATGTTGAATGTTGGGTGTTAATCCGTTCCGACCCCCTCTCTTGTGGTGTCAAATTGGGTTCGTTTTCCAGAACGAACCCAAATAAAAATTTGCCCTCCACAGTTGTAACCCTCTTTCATTCCGATCGATGCGCTCACAAATACACGTTTTCAATTTGGGTTCGTTTCGCAGAAACCATGTTTTTGAGAGTGCCCTTTTTCCACAAGGCTCGTCCTCCATAGCTTTAGCGACGGAGGAAGACCTTTTCCCCACATAGCTCCGCCCCGCATGTCGCACTACAGATTTACCGACGACAAAGGCCTTAGCGAAGACAGACACAAGTTCTCAAAGAACTGCCTGACCATACATCGCCCGCCTCACCGTGTCCAGCACAATTATCACTTTCCGATACTCCGCGTATACTTGTCCGCCGTCTCGTCCGCGGTAGGTTTGCCGAAGGCGCAAGCTTTAGCGAAGGAGGATTCCACTCCCCGGAGGTGATCAAGGGGTGGATGTCCCGTCCTGCCCGTTGTAGCTGCGCTTCTGTGAAGCGCAGATTGTCGAAGAGGCGAGCGAGCAAACTGAACACGCCGAAGTTGTGGGCAGCAATGGCGCGGTCAGTCCGGCCGGTTGAGACACGATAATTCTTCGCCACATCCGAGATGGTCGTCAGCCGCGACCGCCGAAAAATCTTGCTCTCCAGGACATTTTGCGTTATCGCTTCGCGTAGCCAAGCCCTTGTATGCTTGGTATGCGAGGGTGGCGCATCGCCAATGCAATTTAGGGCGGTTGAATTGAAGCAAGGGTCGGCATTTGTCGGACATGAGATGCGCGATAGTAATGTGAGACCAGCGAGAGACTCGCGATCGGTTCTTCGATTTGGAGACTACAAATCGGGAAACAAAGAGGGTGGTACGTGCAAGATGCGTCACAAATCATGGATTCTGCTTGGTTTATTCGTAGTCGCTATCACGATGGTACTTTCAGGCGTTGGCTACGCCCAATGCCAGCGTGACATCTGTTGCTCAACGATAGCGGCGGGACCGGACCACAACTTCGTCGCTGGCAGAGCGCTCGTTGGCGATACGATTGATTTAATGGCTATTACTGGAAATGGCGACAATTTCGATTGTGCTACCGACCTTGGCCTTACAGTAACGAATGTCCACTTCACGATATTTCATGGCGACGTTACGGAGGTCCAACCGAACCTCATCTCGAGCCCACACCTGTTCACACTTCCGGGCTGCGATCCGAGCCAGGGAACCTCCACAACCAACGTGACGTCGACGACAATCGCGAATGCGGCTGACGGAGTGCAAGGTTTTCTTGTCGTTGAAGAAGATACTTCCGGCATTGAAAATGTTTCGGCCGGAGTAAATCTGCTGACGGCCGCGTCTTGCCAGACAATTGTCTTCGTTTTCACGCCCTGCCTCAAAGTTACCAAGCTGGTTGCCTGCCGCCCTGCCGGCGGCGATTGCAGCCTGGCCTCCTACTGCAAATCGGCCACTGGATTTATTGATGACCAACCGGCAGCGGCATTTTGTTACAGCGTTACCGTGACCAACTGCGGCAGTGATGACATGACAATCCAGAGTGTGGTCGATAGTTCCTTCGGCGACAAGTTCGACACCTTTACCAATGCGAATAATGGGACATCCTTCCCCGCCGGTGCGTCAACGACGTTCTTCTTTGATGAACTCGAAACCCACGGTAACACCAACACGATAACGGTTAATGGCATCGAAGCCATTGATGTAAATTCGCTTCAGGCTTCGGATTCAGCCACAACGACGGTCTTACGGGCGAGCATCTCCTGCCAGAAAGACATTTCGCTCAACGGCCAGGGTGGTGTGTTCTCCAACAGCGTGACGGTGCCAGCGGGAACGAATCCCCAGGTCACCTACCGCGTAATCGTCACGAACGATGGGACTTCGCCCTTGGAAAACGTTCAGGTCACGGATGCAGCGGTCAGCGGGCTTGACCAGACCATTGCTTCCCTCGCGGTCGGTCATTCGACGAACGTATTCTTCACGGACACAGCGGATCATATCGCGGGCTGTCTGGCCAATTGTGCCAATACCCTTCCGAACACCGTTCACGTCACGGGTACCGTGCCGAACAATCCCGCCAGCTGCGTCTGCGGCATCGGGACCAATGGCGAGCCAGTCATGGCGACGAGCACGTGCAGTGCGCTGCTGCAATGCGATTGCGGCGAGCCCGGGATCCAAATCATCAAACAGGTTACCTGCTTGACCAGTGACGGGTGCCCGCCTGCGGGAGATCCGGCGTACGGCAAGATCGCCACGGGTGTGGTCAACAGTGTGTTCTGTTACAGCATCGCGGTTTTGAATATCGGAGGGGAGGATTTGGTTATCACCGTGACGG
>Ga0247667_1000166_pt1 | contig 26734 bp, 27 predicted proteins | sample CNK08_metaG_FD_183027 | JGI IMG/M metagenome (GOLD analysis project Ga0247667, IMG submission 183027) | Soil microbial communities from Purdue University Martell Research Forest, Indiana, United States - CNK08 | ecosystem: Environmental > Terrestrial > Soil > Temperate forest > Bulk soil... | reverse complement strand
GCCTGCTTTCGTCGCCACATGGATCGTCTCGGAGCGTTCCCGCACCACCTTGCCGACCAGCCGTTCGCTGTGCCCGTCGCCGTAGACATCGGCAGTGTCGATGAAGTTGACGCCAAGATCAATCGCGCGGCGAAGAGCCGCCAACGATTCGCGGTCGTCCACGGCTCCCCATGTCCCGCCGATGGCCCACGCGCCGAAGCTGATTTCGGAAACCTTCCAACCGGTGCGGCCGAGCGTGCGATAGCGCATAGCGAAATTACCTTTTCCTTACTCTGAGACAAATTAATATGGAGGGCCACGCTCCGTCGTGGCCGCTTCGCGCCGACACTACCGACAGCGCCGCAGAATCACAAGACCCTACGAATCGACCAAAAAACCACAAGAGACACCCCTCCGGTGGCTTCGATTCCCCGGAAAAGAGGTCACTTTTCATTAAAAACGGCCTCATAGACCCCCAGAATTGGGTTCGTTTTGGAAAACGAACCCAAATATTTTGCCCGATTTTTTGTGTGTATAACACCTTGTAGCGCTGTTGGTTAAATACTGTTTTGTCGCTGAGAGAAATTGGGTTCGTTTCGCAGAAACGTATATGAGCCCCCTGGAGGGCTTTCCTAGTGGCCTCGCACAGGCGGACGCGTCCATGATTTCCGGTGGTTTTCGGTAGGGCGCGACCGCCGGGCGCGCCGTCATGCTCGCCCCAGCCTCTTGCGCGTCGACCGTTGGAAAGCTTGGCCTTCGAAGCGTCTTCGCGAAGTAGGCTTGAACGTTTATCTGTCCAGTCTACCCGTTCTGCAACGCGATGTCCAGTAAAAGTATCAATTAACGATATATGGGCGATTTCCTGTAGTGGCGCGGGCGTCTCGCCCGTGTTGAATTCCCCGTTCAGCGCTGGTCTCCGAACCCACTACGGAGACCTTCAGTAATTACGTTGGTGGGTCTCGACAGCGAAGGGTGACTGCTGACCCGACCTGAGTCCGGCCCGCCCAACCTTGTTCTAAAGGTCTCGTAGTCATGCCGCATACTCTGCGGCATGGGTTAGGTGGCTGCTTTCCCCAGAATTGAGGGGGTCAGTTCTGGGGAAGTTCGCGCGCTAAACTTCGCATGGCATCTCGAATGCGTTCGCTGATCCCGTTGCGGATGTTAACCTCTGCGGTGCGCGGCGTGATCGCTCTTTGTTGGCCGGTTTGAACGGAGTGGCGTTTGCGATGCTCACCGATGACTCGCAGCTCGGGGATGCTTTCTGGTTTGCCGTTGGTGTACTCAAGTAGCGCCATCCAGCCGACCTTGAACCATTCATCGGATGTTTTCTTTGAGAGTGGCGGCAATGTGAGGCAATCCTTCGCCCAACGCGGAATTTTCTCCCACACACCTTTGAGAGGCTCGCGGCGGCATCGCCAAACCATCTGCGAAAATCTCACTTGCCATTGATTCGCATGAATCGTCTCCACCATTACAAGCGCGTAAAGCGTAGCACTTGGCATTTTTCCTCCCCAGCCGGTGCCCCATCGTGCGCCCCTGCCGCTGGCGATTGCAGATGTCTTACCCACTTCAAGCCGTTCAAGATGTGCGGCGACTTCCTTCATCCGCCGCGGACGAAGTGACACCATCATCGGCCATTCCACGGCTTTGCGCGCGTATGATTGAAGAAACTGTTCCTTGCGGTATGAGAGGCCGTCTAACCATTGTACATGATCACCGATCATTCGCAGCAGTGACCCCATGGCGAGTCTGTTGCCCTTGGCAGCATTGGCTCTTAGCTCCGCCAAACCTCTGTCGGTTTGACTCATCGCTTGGATTAATGCGTTTTCCTTGTCACAATCGTTAGCATAATGAGGCGGCGCTTTGTCTACTTCATCTTTGGAGGCAATCGGCGCACAGAATGGAACGTGTCGTATGCAGCCGCGCAGTTCCGTTATTGCTTTATCCCGGTCTCGCTTGCTAATGGGTCTTCGTCTCACTTTGCTGAACTGACGCATTCTCATTGTCCAATCGAGAGACGCCCGGTGAGCATGTTCGCGATTCTACCGTAGCGTCTACTCGTGCACCCGATCTAGATTCAAGCCGATGGATAGCACAACTCGGTCATCGTCGCAGCTTGCACTCGCACCCTCCCTCGTCCATTTGCGACGACGGGGTGTATAATTTGTTTTTACCCGAATCATTGTCTCGGTGATTGTTACGCGATTTGTATCGCCTTCTTCAACCGCCCGCTGCCGTTCCTTCTTCCAATGCGCCAACTCTTCCGCATCTCTTTGGGCCACCTCTTCAGAGTCGTGCAGTGTCCACTTCTTATTATCGGAATTCTCTCTCAAGAATTGTTGTATTTCTGTTTCCGTAAGGGGAACGGGTAGCGATGAGTCGTGTACGTAGCTAACGCGGTTGGCACGTCTATCGTTGTTGAAATCGACCCAGATTGTGATCCCATTAGTCAGATATTGGGCTCTGTCAATCCCTTTGCTTTCTTTTTTGTCCACCGGTTCCCCAAGATGTTTACTGCACCATTCCGCGCTCTTCCCGAGCGGGCTGGGCGACTCGCTTTGACGCCCGCATCCAACAATGAACAAGATGAACAGGATCGCGCTTCTCGTCGTTCTCATGGAGATTCCTTCGACTATGAATTGAACGGCAGACACTTCATCGAAGGCATCCTAGCAAAGCGGTAACGGGCGGGCAATGACGGAGGAACAACGTGTCACTATCACAACCGGGAAACCGCTCCTACAAGCGTGAACTGTGAACCGAGAACTCGGAGCCTCAATACTGCGGGATGTTTGTAGCTCGGCCCAAGCGTTGATGTTTCCGATGTTCCACGTGCTTCCCGGCGACCGCCCCGACTCGCTCTAACGGACCCGATAACGCGCCTTGGCGTCCTTCACCTGAAATCCAATGCTCTTCTTCGGCGGCTTGGGTGGCTCCGGCAATGCAGGTAGGTCGATGATGTCCATGACGCGGCCAACTCGGGCTAACAAGCCCAATGGCTACCTTCTCGGCTCATACCGCATCGCGACCGCGCCCGAGGCGAACTCCAGTCGGCTCACGAGCTTCAAGTCGACACTCTTCGATAGTCCCGCGAACAACGTCGGCCCGTGGCCCGCTATCCTGGGGTGCACCACGAGCTCGTACTCATCGATCAATCCCATCTCCGCCAACGCCAGCGGGAGCTTCACGCCTCCCGTGAACAGTCCCTTACCCGGCTCCTGTTTGAGCTTCTGAACGGCCTTCCCCAGATCCCCGCGCACGAGTTCCGCGTTCCAATCGACGCGCTCCAGCGTGCTCGAGACGACGTACTTCTTTGCCGCGTCGATGGTCCGGGCGAAAGGTTCCGTCCACTCAGGCATCACCACAGTTCGCGTCGCCAGCCGCCACGCCTCCTCCATCATTTGGTAAGTCACACGGCCAAAGAGCAGCGCATCGGCCTGGGCGATGTTTTCCATCGCGTGGCGATGGATGTCTTCGTCCGCGATCCCTTCACGATGATCGCAGCACCCGTCCAAGGTGACGTTGATGGAGTACCGAAGGGGTCGCATTTCGCAAGAGTACCGCCGATGGGATAGACGAGCAAGGTTAGCCCGCTTCAGGGTTCCAAACGAGTAAGCTGGAAGGTGAGGTCCTGTTGTAGCCGCGGCGCTCTGTCGCCGCGCAAGCCTGATCTACAAGCCTTTCCTCCTCATGCCGACAGAGCGGCGTGGCTACAAGAGCAGTTTTGCTTGGGGCTAATACAGCGGCACGTTCGGGTGGATGCGTTCAGCCGCGTCAATGCCGCCGGCGACGTTTTTGACCTTGCTGTGCGGGACTACGAGCTTGTCCTTCGGCAGTCGAGAAAACACTTGATAGCACTGTGTGGGAGGCTACTATGTGGCACGCGAGGGTCGCAGGACGTAAATAATACCGAAATGTCGGACAAGAGAAAGGCACCACTATGGCATTACGATTAGGCGATGTTGCTCCCAATTTTGTAGCCCCCACAACCGAGGGAATCATTGATTTTCACCGATGGCTCGGCGATTCCTGGGGCGTCCTCTTCTCGCATCCGGCCGATTTCACGCCGGTTTGCACCACCGAACTCGGCACAGTCGCCAAGATCAAGGCCGAATTTGAAAAGCGGAACGTCAAGGTGATGGCGGTCAGCGTAGACCCGCTGGAAAAGCACCACGACTGGATCGCGGACATCAATGAAACGCAAGCCGTCACAATGAATTTCCCGGTGATCGCGGATGAAAAACGCCAGGTCGCCACAGCGTATGACATGATTCATCCGAACGCGGACGACAAGGCCACGGTGCGGTCGGTGTTTATCATTGGGCCCGACAAGAAAATCAAATTAACCCTGACTTACCCGGCCAGCACGGGGCGCAATTTTGCTGAAATCCTGCGGGTGATTGATTCACTGCAATTGACAGCCAAACACAAGCTGGCCACACCGGCAGATTGGAAACAAGGGCAGGACTGCATCGTCGTGACGGCGGTATCCGACGCGGATGCAGAGAAATTATTCCCCAAAGGCGTCCGCAAAGTGAAGCCTTATCTCCGCTACACCCCGCAGCCCGTTTAGCCGCGGATCGGTGTAAGCAAATGACCGTCAATTTAGCAGTTCTATGAAAAAGCGCGTCCTCGTTCTCGGCGCCGGCTTCGGCGGGCTCGAACTTTGCACCATGCTTTCCGAGGCGTTCGGCGATGGCATCGACGTGACGCTGATCGACAAAGGCGATGCCTTCGTTTTCGGCTACTCGAAGCTCGACCTGATGTTCGGGCGCACGACGCTCGACGCGGTGCGGCTGCCTTACAAGGAATTCGTAAAGCCTGGCGTGCGTCTCCTCCAGGAGACAGTCAAGTCGATCGATCCTGTCGCCAAACGCGTCACGACCGATCGCGGAACTCATGAGGCAGATTTTCTGATCGTCGCGCTCGGCGCTGATTACGATTTTGACGCTACGCCGGGTCTGGCGGATACCACCGAGTTCTACACGGTTGCGGGTGCGGCGCGTCTGGGGAAGATCCTCCCGACGTTCACCAAAGGCCGCGTCATCATCGGCGTCTGTGGAGCGCCGTTCAAGTGCCCGCCGGCGCCCAGCGAAGCGGCGTTGATGATGCATGATTACCTCACTACCCGGGGCATCCGCAACGCCTGCGAGATCACGCTGATCCTCCCGCTCGAAACCCCGGTGCCTCCGTCACCCGAGACCTCGCGGGCGTTGATCGCCGCGTTCGCGGAGCGGAACATCACCTTCGTTGCCGACCGCGAAGTGAAGTCGATTGACGTGAAGCGACGGGTCGCCATTATCGACGACGGTCGCGAGTTTCCCTACGACCTCTTCCTTGGTGTGCCTGTAAACCGCGCCCCAAAAATCCTCGAGGAGAGTGGCATGACCGAAGATGGGTATGTGTCGGTGAAGCCCAAGACGCTTGAGACGCGCTTCCCCGACGTGTATGCCGTCGGCGATTGCGCAAGACAGGGCACACCAAAAGCCGGCGTCTTCGCCGAGGGCGCCGCGCGCGCCGTCGCCACCACGCTGATCGCGCGGCTACGGAACAACGAGGCCCCACTAACCCACGCAGGAACGGGCTCATGCTACATTGAGTTTGGGGCCGGGCGGATTGGTCGCGTCGACGTCGACTTCTTTTCCAATCCTGATCATCCGACGGGCACCTATCACGAGCCGTCGGTCGCCATGCGCGCCGATAAGGAGCATTTTGGTGCAAGCCGCCGCGCCCGCTGGTTCAACCGCCAGCCGTGACGCGACGCGCTAACGGTTAATACTGCGGCATGTCCGGGTCGATGCGTTCGGCCCAGGCGTTGATGCCGCCGGCGACGTTCTTGAGCTTGCTGTAGCCCTGCGAGCGCAGGAATCTCAGCGCCCGCGCGCTACGGCTACCCATCTTGCAATGCAGCACGATGAGTTTGTCCTTGGGCAATTCCTGAAATCGCTGCGGTAACTCCGGTAAGGGGAGTTTGACCGAGCCTTCGAGGACGCTGATCTCGAACTCGTCGGGATTGCGAACGTCGACGAGGACAAAATCCTCCTTACGGTCGCGCATCTTCTTGAGGGTCTCGACACTGATGTCGTCGGGACCGAGGCCTTCATCTTTCTGTTCCACAATGGAATCCCCTGAGGAACCTTCGTCCTCGCCGCGACCGATACCGCAGAACTGGTTGTAGTCGATCAATTCGGTCACCGTCGGATTCTTGCCGCACACGGGACAGTTCGGATCGCGCGGGATTTTGTACTCGCGGAAGCTCATGTCCATGGCGTCGAAGCGGAGCAGCCGGCCCATGAGCGGTTTGCCCTTGCCGATGATGAGCTTGACGGCTTCGTTCGCCTGGATGTTGCCGATGATGCCGCAGATGACACCGAGCACGCCACCTTCGGCGCAACTCGGGACGAGCCCCGGCGGCGGTGGTTCGGGGTACCAGCAACGGTAGCACGGCCCGCCAAGGTGCGGCGCAAACACGCTGGCCATACCTTCCCAGCGGAAGATCGAGCCGTACACGTTCGGTTTCTTGAGCATCACGCACGCGTCGTTGACGAGGTAACGGGTCGGAAAATTGTCTGTGCCGTCGAGGACGAGATCGTAGTCCTTGATGATGTCGAGCGCGTTCTCGCTGGTGATCTTGACGGGGTAGGGGATGAAATTAAGGTTCGGGTTGATCGCCTTGAGTTTCTCCTCGGCGCTCTTGAGCTTGTGTTTCCCCACGTCGCCCGTGAAATGAATGATCTGCCGCTGCAGGTTACTGAAGTCGACCGTGTCAAATTCGACCATGCCGATTGTTCCGACTCCAGCGGCAGTCAGGTACAAGGCGATAGGCGAACCGAGCCCACCCGAACCGATGAGCAGCACCTTAGCCGCCTTGAGCCGTTCCTGCCCTTCCATGCCTACTTCCGGCAGGATCAGGTGGCGCGAATACCGTTTGATATCTTCATTGGTGAGTTTCGCCCGGTCCTTGATGATCGGGTCGAGCTTGGCAAGGTTGCCGCCCGCAATCGACGGGACAATGGAAATCTCATCACCCTCATTGACAGGCGCATCGTCGCCCCGGGCGCGAATGTCTTCGTCATTGACGTACACGCGCACGAAATTGCGCAGCTTGCCGTCCTCGCTGTAGAGGTGCGGACGCAACTGCGCGTGCTCCGTGGTCAAATTGCCGAGGACCTCACTGATCGTTACGCCGGCCACCTCGACCGTCGATTGCCCATTGGCAAAGCGGCGCAAGGCCGTTGGAATTGTGACTTTAATCGCCATGTTCTCTCCTGTGTGACCCTGAGACCCGCGGAGGGTAGTCTACCGCATTACGTCGAAAATTCAATACTCTCCTGGTCGAAGGCCGAACGGTCGTCCCGCAGCCGCCAGGAATTCGACTCCACCGCTTTGCCTTTGACAACCGAGACAATCAGGTACGAAAAGTCGGGCCACGCGTGATCGAGGTCGAACTGCGACGGCCGGGCGGCGACATCTGGATGCGAGTGATAGATGCCCAGCACCTGCAGCCCGCGTTTGTCGGCTTCACGCTCGATTTTCAGATACGCCAATGGGTCGATCAGGTAACGATTGCGGGCACTGTCATTCCGCTGGTTGTCCGCAGAAATCACCTCGGTGACGGTCCCATCCCGACCGAGCATCACGCCGCAACCCTCGTTCGGGTAACTTGCCTCGAGGTGCGCGTGGATTTGATGCAGGAGTTGCTGCGAGAGTTTCATGGCGTCTCCCAGAATTTCTCGCTCTGGTAACGGTTACCGGCGTCGGGGCAAATGGCGACGAGGGTGCCTTCCTGGATGGTCGCCGCGATTTTCAACGCGGCGCAAATGGCGGCGCCAGAACTGACACCGACGTAGAGGCCTTCTTCGCGGGTCAGGCGTTTGGCCATTTGCTGCGCGGCTTCCGTGGATATGCCGAGAATTTGGTCGGGAATGTTGGCATCGTACAACTCAGGCACGTGCGACGCGGTCTCCATGTGCTTGAGGCCTTCGAGTCCGTGGAACGGGCCCTCGGGCTGGATGGCAATGAGCTTGATGTTTCGGTTGAACTCGCGGAGTCGCTTACCGGTGCCCATCATCGTCCCGCTGGTGCCGAGGCCGGCGAAGAAATGGGTAATCTTGCCATCGGTCTGTTGGATGATTTCGGGACCCGTGGTCTCGTAGTGAGCGCATGGGTTTTCGGGATTCCCGTACTGGTCGGGGTAGACGTAGAGGTCGGGTTGCTCATTGTCAAGCCGCTGCGCCGCGAAGAATGCGCCGTCGCTGCCTTCGGTGGGGTCCGTGAGAACCAGATCGGCTCCGTACGCTTGGAGCAGTTTCTTGCGTTCGGCGCTGGCGTTGGCGGGCATGAGCAGTTTGCAACGGTACCCGCGCCGCGCGGCGATCATCGCGTAGGCGATGCCGGTGTTGCCACTCGTTGCGTCGAGGATGACCTTGCCCGGCGTGAGTTGGCCCGACAGCTCGGCGGCGCGAATCATGCGGTACGCCGCGCGGTCCTTCACGGAACCGCCGGGGTTGTACCACTCGGCCTTGGCGAGGATGCGGACGCGGGGAAACTCCTTGCCGACGCGGAGCAGGGGAATGAGCGGCGTGTTCCCGATCGTGCGCAGTAGCGCGTCGGCATCGTCCGAAGGCAGTAGGGACTGTTCACCCATCGTCGTTATCGGTATCAAAAAAGCTGGTGGAGATGAGGGGATTCGAACCCCTGACCTCCTCGTTGCGAACGAGGCGCTCTACCAATTGAGCTACATCCCCAGCCGTGGTGCAGCGGCACACCATTCCAAAAATACCCCCCCGAGTCAAGCCACCAAGCCCGCTACGGATGTGGCACGTCGCCTGCTAAAGACACCACCCATGAAACAGAATGGAAGCAAGTCCACCCGTAAGAGCGCTCCGACCCTGGCGGAGTTGATCTCCACAGTCAACGAACTAACACGTGATGAGCAGCTTGGCGCGTACATCGTGGCTGACCTCATCAATTCACGTAAAGTGCGCCTGGAAGGGGAGTTCCACGGACACCGCGTCCTCGTTGACTAGACATTTTACGGTTTAAATCGAGCGTCTTGCGCGACGCTCTCGGTTTTGCAAAAAAGCCTGCCATTTCGCGCTCATTTTTGACACACTCGCGCAAAAATGAGCGTGCCCTTTCGTCCCAAACGTAGATTTGTCATCGGCGTAATCCATCTTCAACCCCTCCCCGGCTCCCCCAAATGGGGCGGCAACCTCAAGTCGGTCATCGACCATGCCCTCGTTGACGCACGGGCCTATGAACGCGGCGGGGTGGATGCGATTATCGTCGAGAACTTCGGCGATGCGCCATTCACCAAGGCCAGTGTCGATCCCGAGACGATTGCCGCGATGTCGGCGGCGGGCTCCTCGATACATGCCATAACCCGCTTGCCGCTGGGCTTTAATGTTCTCCGCAACGATGCCCGCGCCGCGCTGGCGCTATGTGCGGCGTGCGGCGGCAGCTTCATCCGCGTCAACGTCCACACCGGCGCGATGCTTACCGATCAGGGCATCATCGAAGGCAACGCGTACGAAACGGTCCGCTACCGCGAACGGATTTGCCCGGCGGTGTCCATTTTTGCCGACGTGCACGTGAAGCACGCGGTACCGCTCGGGAACTTCGAGATCGAAGACTCAGCGCGCGATACGCTGGAACGCGGCCTGGCCGACGCGCTCATTATTTCGGGAACGGGCACCGGTGTCGCGGCGGACATTACCGACGTCCAACGGGTGCGCCGTACCTGCCCGAACGCGAAGATTCTGCTCGGCAGCGGCATCACCCTCGGCAACGTCCGCGAGTTTCTTCGCCACGCCGATGGAGTCATTGTCGGTACATCAGTGAAGAAGGGCGGCAAACTCTTCCATCCCGTCGATCCCCGTCGGGTGGCTGCGCTGGTCAAAGCGGCCCACGCTGGATAGGGACCGGGATCATTCCACGCAACGCATCCGCAGGGTTTTCCCCGCAACGTCGGACTAGGCTTTAAACGCCCAGTTGAGTTTGCCGGGCAGGGGTTGGGAGGCAAACTCGATATGCAGGACGCGGCGGTGTGACGGGTTTGTGGCCTTTGAAGAGGCGTGTAGAAGCAGCGGCCGCATCACGACGGCGCCGCCGCGTTCGACTGAACATATCACAGGATTGCATCGATTGACCCAAATTTCGGCATCTTCTTCGGGAATAAGGCCAGCATGGTGCGAACCCGGAATAACACGAAGTGGCCCGTTCGATTCGTCGGTTTCGTCCAAGTGCAAACGTATCGTGAGCATTTCTTTCAAAATAGAAACCGGCGGTTGGACGTGGTGGACGCCAGATTTGATAGTCCACAGTGTGAAGCCGGGCGTTTCGTGTCGCTCGCGCACCGCAATAGTGCGGTCTTGATGCCACCCAACCATCCAATTTGCCTGCGGATTCTTGTCGAAGAACAGCCCACGCACCGCAAACGCATCCGGGCCCAGGATGGATTCAACGATGGAACGAACCTCAGGTGAATGCGCCGCAGATTGTACTTCAGCAAAGTCCGCCAGCACATTACGGCGACCGCCACCCAATTGGGCATCCTGCATGAGCGCGAGCAAATCGTTCACGACCTTTGCATCAAGGACGGTCGGGACCACGGCGAAGCCATTGTGAGTAAGGCTTTCGACCAGTTCGTCCGATACAATCATAGCCCAAGCTTTGCCGCTCTGGCAAAAACCTGCTTGGCCGCATCCCGCAATTCCGCGATACGGTCGAGTGCGTCCTGATGAACGCGGATTCTTTCGGCTGGCGTACGACGAAGGCTGGCTTCCAGCAGGTTCATGTCGCAGCCGTAGGCGGCGGCTCTGACCCAAGCGTCTTTCTTTGCCGCGCGGGCCGTCCGCGAACGATTACTGGCGGGATGGTTTTTTGCGGGGTTCATTTTCCGTTTCGGCCGCCTGGTGTTGTGTTTGTTCAAAATTAGGGAAGTGTTCGATCATCTCACTGCGCGGGACCATCAAGCTGATTATTGTTTTAACTGTTGCGGCACCCTCATTTAATTCTACAAGCTCCATCCCGGTTTGCCTTTGGTCCGTAGCATCGATTGTAGAGTTAATGTGTCTTACGAGCTCGTCACTCTTCTCCTTTGTCATAAGAGGAGCTCGATTCCCGTAGTCAGACGTGCGAGGTCCAGCCTGTTTACGCCAAATCTTCCAAATCACTGAGTCGGAGTTCTCAACTGGATAGTCCCCGTACTCGACATCACGTTGACGCTTCTGCTCCGGTGTTAAACTTTGCCACTCTTCATTGAGGTGTTTCAAATCTGCCTTTAGCACGTTTCCCTCAATGAAGTCTTGGTTTTCTCGCAATAGTGGTGGTGCAAGATTCTTGTGGAACCGATCAGTGGAAGCAAATGCCATGCAAAAGGGCAGGTAGTAGCAGTACTCTAAATCCACGCGACTTTTCTTTTCCGGTAACGAAGCGATCTGACCTCGAACAAGACCAAAGGCGAAAGCAAGACTAACCTTGACACAATAATGAGCGTAGGGCGCAAAGTCCTTGAGGTAGGTGGATGGCCGCATTCGCCATCCGGTATAAATTGCGTCGCGTACGCTTTGTCTGAAGGAAAACTCTTCCATAAGCCATTCCAGGCAAAAATCCTGCATGTTAGGATTTGATAGTATGTCTTCAACTGCAGAGACAACATCTCTTACATCACTAACACGACGTACGATCACATACTCTTTAGCAAGACGGCCTTCATATTTCTGTACGTCGATCACGCACGAATGTTTACGCCAATCTTCGGCTATGGAACGGTCCTCGTCGGCAAACCGACCTTCAAGCCATCTTATCAGCGCTCGATTCTGCCAGGTCACATCATGAAAATTCAAAATTTCCCCATTAGGCAATCGCTTGCGCTTAGGTGGCTCGGGGATTGCGCTGCCGCCCATTTCAAATTCAGCGCCTAGAAGCTCTATCCGGCAAAGATGTCTGTGGTCCATATTAAAGAGAACACCAGGTAAAAGCATTCGGGAAGTCCAAGCCTTTACCTGGTCTTGTCTATGAGGCGAAGCCTTATCTGGCCGCTCCAAGTCTGCGAGAGTTTCCAGAAACAATACGGGAGGCACATTGAGAAAGAAGTGATGCTGCAATCGCTGCGCTTCTTCATGCACCAAGTTCTGAAGAGTCGATAAGTCTAGTAAGAGGACTGGTTTCATTAATTGTACGTCCTCTCTTTCACAGCGTCGGCTTTTCAGTTTCGGCGGTGCGGCGTTGCTCGAAAAGGTAGCGGTTGAGGGCATTCAAGTAGGCGAGGGCGCTGGCTTCGATGATGTCGGTTGAAGAGCCTTTGCCGGTGACAACGCGGCCGGCATCACCGTTGAAGTGAACGCGTACGGTAACCTCGCCGATGGCGTCCTTGCCGCGGGTGACGCTGTTGACGCTGTAATCACTGAGACTGCCTTTGAGGCCGGTGATGCGGTCGATGGTCTTGAGCATCGCGTCGATCGGGCCGTCGCCGGTGCCGGCGTCGGCAATCGGTTCCTGTTTGTCGGCGCGGATGAGGCGCAACGAGGCGGTCGGGATTTCACCGGTCATGACGCTGAGGTAGCCCAGTTTCCAGACCTGCGGCACTTCGGTAAACTGGCCTTCGACGATAGCCGTGACGTCTTCGTCGTACACCTGCTTCTTCTTGTCGGCGAGCGTCTTGATCTGGTCGGTGATGCGGCGGACTTCCTCTTCGCTGAGTTTGTAGCCCATCTCTTCGAGCTTTTTGCTGACCGCGTGATGGCCCATGTGCTTGCCCCAGGTGAGTTCGCTGGAGCGGCCCACGTCCTCGGCGCGCATGATTTCGTAGGTCTCGCGGTTGGCCATCATGCCGTGCTGGTGGATGCCGGCTTCGTGGGCGAACGCGTTGTCGCCGACGATGGCCTTATTGCGCTGCACGACCATGCCGGTCATATGCGAGACGAGACGGCTGCTGCGATAGATCTGCGAGCTGTCGACGTTCGTCTGATAGCCGCTGAACGCGTCGTGGCGCACCTTGAGGGCCATAACGATTTCTTCGAGCGAGGCGTTGCCCGCGCGTTCGCCGATACCGTTGATCGTGCACTCGATTTGACGCGCGCCGTTCTGGATCGCGGCGAGCGAGTTGGCGACGGCGAGGCCGAGGTCGTTGTGGCAATGGACGCTGATGATGGCGTTCTTGATGTTGGGGACGTGATCGTAGAGGTGCTTGATGAGCGCACCGAACTGGTGCGGCGCGGCGTAGCCGACGGTGTCGGGGATGTTGACCGTTCTGGCGCCCGCCGCGATGACGGCTTGGGTCACTTCGGCCAAGAACTCGGGCTCCGTGCGGGACGCGTCTTCGGGTGAAAATTCCACGTCTTTACAGTGACTGAGCGCGCGTTTCACACCTTCCACGGCGCGCTTGAGGATTTCGTCTTGGGCCATCTTGAGTTTGAATTCGCGATGGATGGCGCTGGTGGCGAGGAATACGTGAATGCGGGCGCGGTCGCCCGCCGGTTTCACGGCTTCGGCGGCGCGGTCGATGTCCTTATCGACACAACGCGCCAAGCCGGCGATGCGCGGACCTTGGACCTCGCTGGCGATGGCTTTCACGGCCTCGAAATCGCCGTCGCTGGCGATGGGGAAGCCCGCCTCGATGATGTCCACCCGCAAGCGCGCGAGCTGCCGCGCGACCTCGAGTTTCTCGCGAATGTTCATCGACGCGCCGGGGCATTGCTCGCCGTCGCGCAACGTGGTGTCGAATATCAATATGTGCTCACTCATGACGGTACCTTTCTAACGCAAACGGCGGGGGAGGAAAATAAAAAACCCACCCCGACGCTCGCGTCGGGATGGGTTCGAAGTTCTGTCTAAAGACCTCAGCCCACCGTCTCCGACGCGAATCGGAGAGCCAGCAGAGCCAGTGATAGACCGAGGTTCTTGTTCATTTACGTGGGTATGTGTAGCAGGGGACGGGCCGGAAGTCAAGCGGGAGGGTTTTAGGTAGTCCCCTAATTTGAAGTCCCCTTGCTTACTAGGAGTTCTTCCAATTCATCGCAATGATATACAGCCCTGATATTTTCTGTCGGCGCATCGTGTTGTACCACGGAAAATATAGCAATTGGGCCTTGGCGTAGCGGTATATATGCGACCTTCCCAATCGCACCGGCTCTACGGTACTTGATAAGCGCCTGGCATTCGTGAGGAACGCCTTCTGATAGGGCATCATTGAGCGGTCCAACCTTCACGTGAAGGCCTTCCTTGACGATTGCAGGATTGATCATGCGTGTAGTTTACTACGCATCTGCCGATTTTCAAATTAGCGGACTACCTCCCGCCGACCCCACGTGACGACACCACCGTAGCATGGTAGACTACTGCACGCAAAGTGCAGAAGTGAGGTTCAATATGATTACATGCAAGATTGAAATTGTGAAAGTTCCGGGGGCCGGGTATCGGATTCAAATGATTCCTGATGAAACGCAAGCAACTCGAAAAGAAATACACGTTGCAAGTTGCATCAATCACGCGCTAAACCCGGTCTTCGATTACCTTATGGCGAGGGGGAAAATGGGGAAAGCGATTGAAGCGAAAGACGTCGAGCTTATGAAAAAGTTGTCCGCTCAAATGATTAGCGATTTCGATTCTCTCGGTTCAAATTAGGGCACCACCGGGATTTAGATAAAATCTCAGTGTTCAACACACGCACCGTGTCGTGCAAATTTTCGGTGTTATAGTCATTTAGGTGGCGGCCCCCAAATCTCCTCGAATAGGGATTGATACTCGTGATCAGCTGAACCCACCTCTGCCCTTGTCAATTGAGCGGCGTTCAAATAAGTACTTGCTGAGGGATCGCCTTGCATTAAGCCCTGATTGTACTTCAGGAGATTGGTTAGCAAGTCCTGATTCAGTCGCCCGAGACGGTCGGCTTTTGTAGCAATGGTTTCGAGTTGACCAGCGAATTTGGAATACTGTCCGTTAGATTGTTTTTCAATGGCTGGGCATTCTTTCAGCTTTTTTTCGACCAGAGAGGACATTGTATGAAGAGAGTTTGCGACATCTACATACTTAGCTTCATTGGCCGACAAAGACTCGTTTACAATAGAGATGTTCGTTTGAATCTGATTCCTGTTAGTTGGTTCCGGAGTATATGCCGCCCACAAATCAGTGTCTTGTTTTTTGAACTGTTCTAACTGCGGCGCGAGTCTGATCAGAATTGATCTTGTATCTTGATTTAATTGTTTTGCATCTGTTCGGATCTTGATGTCTGCAATCGCGGCTACCAGAAACCCGGCTACAAACCAAGCGATGAGACCCGACACAAAAGAGCGAACGCCTTGATTGGTGATTTTACGCATTAGAAGTTTGTTCCGAAGCCAAAAATACAGTGGCACGAGAAGGGCCAAGCCCAGTAGTTGAAGAGAATTTACAAATTCAGTACCGCAAAAAAGCCCATAATCTTTATAGGAATTGCTGCTTCCAACCCAAAATATCCCCGCTGCAATGTACCAACCCCAACCCCATTTCTTCGGCTGTTTAACCTTGAGATCGGTTGCGGGAGGTGTAGACGCAATTGACAAACCAGGTTGTGTTGTAGGAGCGGGAGATAGCTGATCGTCGGAAGGCGGATGCACGATTGGTACTGGCTTCGATAGATCACCTTTGGGAGCTGCAGACAAGTCGAAGCCACAGATTGAGCAAAAATTCGCATTCTCTAATTGGATTTTAATGCCGCAATGAGGGCAAAACATGTCGCATACCTTTCGTTAGAGGAGCGAGTCAAACTGCATACGCCTAAGGTTTGGATTGTAAGCAATAGCTGGACAAAAGCAATCTCGTACAGGCGATCTGCGCCTCACAGTAATGATGACAACTGCTGGATATCGTAATCTAATAATTTTGCTGGACATGGTGTGGTGGGGTGGGTATGGTCAGCGCGGTTCTTTGACATAGGCGAAGAAGGAAAGCGGTGAGCGCAGAGCGGAAGATCAGAAAAAGGGGGGGATTGGGCCATAAAATACACAAATTACGAAACGAACCCCCCAGTTAACATGCCGAATGACAAGGTATTACGAAGATGAGGTCCGGCGTCTTGCCGGGAAAATACGCCTGTCTATTCTTCGCCGTCGTAATAATCGAGGGCTTCGGAGCGGATGAGCCTGGTAGATGGGGAACGAACCGCCCATTTGTCGCTGTCGGGATAGTGACAGGATTCACCGATGGGATTGTCGGCGACGACGTAGATGACGAGATCGACGGAGCTGTTGTTGATCAGTTGGTGCGCTTCGCCCGGCTGGAAGAGGAAGGCGTCGCCGGTTTCGATGTCGGTATTGCCGTCTTTGTGGCGGACAACACCTTTGCCGGAAATGACGTGGTAAAACTCCCATTGCGCGCTGTGAGAATGATAGGGGTAGGGAGTCTGGCCGGCAGGGATGCGGAGGATCTCGACATCAAACGGATGCCGCTTCATCAGGTCGGTCGATTTCGGATTGCGGCCCAGTTCTTCCGAAAGGCCTTTCCCCGCGCCGGCGAATTTACCCTTGGGGGAAGACCAAGAGTACTCCTGGATGTCCTTCGTGTTGACCTTGCGCATCGGCCGCTCCGATCCTCGACACCACTACTTCTTTCCGATGGCAACGCCGAGGCCGACAGCGATGAAGGCGATGGGCACGATGATCGCGAAGGTCATCTCGTGTTTCATCCAATCGCCAAAGAACGACTTGTCCATGAAAGGATTGGTGACGACCGTGCTTTGATGATTGTCGAACGGGTTCGACAGCGTCGCGCTGTTCTTGTTGGAATAATCGTAGCGCGCGTAGCAGAAGCTGAGAATCGCGAGGACAATGGCCACCGCAATGATATTGACTCGACTGCGCATGCTGACCTCCTCAATAAGCGGCCTGGGCGCCGCTGAGTTTGCGTTTCTTCATCCACGGGAAGTTGGCGCGGATCTGTTCGCCGAGTTTCTCGATGGGATGATCGGCGCCGCGCTTCATCAACGCGTTGTAAACGGGGCGGCCCGCCTGGTTCTCGGTGATCCATTCCTTGGCGAAGACACCGCTTTGGATCTCGCCGAGAATTTTCTTCATCTCGGCACGGGTCTCGTCAGTGATGATGCGTTTGCCGCGGGTGATATCGCCGTACTTCGCGGTGTCGCTGATCGAGAAGCGCATGCCGCTGATGCCCGCTTCGTAGATGAGATCGACGATGAGTTTCATTTCATGCAGACATTCAAAATACGCCATCTCGGGAGCGTAACCGGCTTCGACGAGCGTCTCGAAGCCCGCGAGGATCAATTCCGAGCAACCGCCGCAGAGGACGGCCTGTTCGCCGAAAAGATCGGTCTCGGTTTCTTCGCGGATGGTGGTTTCGAAGACCGCGGCGCGAGTCGCACCGATACCCTTGGCCCACGCGAGCGCGACCTGCTTGGCCTTGCCGGTAGCGTCCTGATGGATCGCGACGAGCGAAGGAACGCCTTTGCCTTCGGTATACATGCGGCGGACGAGGTGGCCAGGCCCTTTCGGGGCGACGAGAAACACATCGACATCCTCGGGCGGAACGATCTGGCCGAAATGCAGCGAGAAACCGTGCGCGACGCCGAGCGCCTTGCCTTTTTTCAGGTGCGGCGCGATCTCACGGCGGTACGTCTCGCCGTGGCGCGTGTCGGGGATCGTGATCATGATAACGTCGGCTGCCTTCGCGGCGTCGGCGACGGAAAGGACCTCGATACCCTGGCTTTTGGCGACCGCAGCCGACTTGCTGCCCTCGTAGAGGCCCACAACAACTTTCACGCCGCTATCCTTTAGGTTGAGCGAGTGGGCGTGGCCTTGCGAGCCGTAGCCGATGACGGCGCAGGTTTTGCCCTTGAGGTATTTCAGGTCTGCATCTTTGTCGTGATAGATTTTAGCTGCCATGATTTTTCCTTACGTGTGTTTGAGATCCTTCGTCTCGCTCAGGATGACACCGCTGCGCGGCGTCACTTTCGCGCCATCGCCACTTTGCCGGTGCGCGTGATGTCGCGGACGCCGAACGGTTCCATCAATTCCAAAAATTTGGTGATCTTTGATTCGTTGCCCGTGATCTCGATGGTCAGGGCCTTATGGGCCACGTCGACGATCTTCGCGCGGAAAATGTCGCAAATCTGCATCAGCTCGGAACGCGTCTTGTTGTCCGCGTTGACCTTGATGAGGACGAGTTCGCGGTCGACGTACTCGCCTTCCGGGAAATCCTGGACCTTGATGACGTCGACGAGTTTGTTGAGTTGTTTGGTGACCTGCTCGAGCACGGTATCGTCGCCTTTCACCACGATGGTCATGCGGGACTGCGTCGGGTCCTGCGTCGGGGCGACGTTGAGTGTGTCGATGTTGAACCCGCGGCCGCTGAACAGCCCCGAGATGCGGGTCAACACGCCGAATTTATTCTCGACCAAGACTGAAAGGGTATGCCTCATAAAGCGCCCCGCTTATACGGCAATCTGTCGCGCCAATCAACCCCCATTTCTTCGTACAAAAATGTACAAATCTGGCCGTTTATCGGCACCAGAACTCGGCAACGCAGCCTGCGGCACGTCGGGTGCTAATTTATGTGTATATGGGTGGCGTCCGCAAATTTCTGGCGCAGGCCGAACTATGCGCTTGCGTTGTTGCCATCGTCACAATGACTGGCATTACCTGCCGTGGCGACGACACAAACGACGTTCGGGAACAACTGCGCGTCTTGCAGCAACAGAACCAGCAGCTTCAAGAGCAGCTCAACCGGCAACAGCAAATGATCGATTCATTGTCGCGAAAAGTGTCCGAAGTGGACACCGCGAGCCAGGCGCGCGCGAGCGAACTACAGTCGGAACTCGCCACGCCACCCGCCGTCGCGACTCCGGCAGCCAAGCCTTTCTCATTCGGCAAGATCGTCCTGAGCGGCGAGGGCGGACTCGCGTTTTTCGAATCAGGCTCCCAGGGCCAATTTCCCAATGCAGAGTTTCGCATTGACGAAGCAAGACTGTTTCTCGACGCCCAGGTTTGGGACGACACGTATTTCTTCACGGAATTGGACCTCGCGACCCGCGAGAACCCGGGCGTGAACGTCAGCGTCGAGGAACTGTACGTCGATTTCGAAAATGTGTCGCGGCTGTGGAACCAGGATCGCATGCTAAACATCCGGGTGGGCCGTTTCAATATTCCGTTTGGCGAAGAATACCAGACACGCTATGCCATCGACAATCCACTGATCGCGCATTCTCTCAGCGATATTTGGGGCGTCGATCAAGGTCTCGAAGTGTACGGCTGCCTCGGAAAATTCGATTATGTGCTCGCCGTGCAAAACGGCGGAGTCAACGTGGACGATTTCAATGCCGACAAAAGCATCGCAGGCCGATTGGGCTACAGTCCCACCCACTGGCTGCGGCTCAGCGCCAGCGCGATGCGCACGGGGAACATCAACGTCCAGCAGGACGGAATCGCCGCGCTGTGGTTCGGAAATGCCTATCTCAGTTCCATTGGATCGCCGAGCACCACCCTGTTCCATTCGGAACTGGCCGAAGGCGATGTCCAACTGCGACTGGGGCGCGGCCAAATCAAGGCGGCCGGTGGATACCTGCATTATGGGGACAACGACACTGCCGCGAACAACAATCGCGATGTGTACTACTACTTCGTGGAAGGCCAATACGACGTGACCAAGAAGCTGTTCGCGGCGGCACGGTTCAGCCAGATCATGGCCAACGACGGCTTCCTCCTGATTGGCGATGGCAGCTTTCAAAATTACGGCAGCGCTCTCAGCAAGAACCTCTGGCGTCTGACCCTGGGCACGGGCTATCGCTTCAGCCCCAACCTTGTTTTGAAAGCCGATTACAGCCTCGAGCGCGGCGAGCAGTCGAACGGTGAAACGCGCGACCATGAAGACCTGTTCGACATCGAACTAGCCTACCGATTCTAGGCATGAAAACATACCAGATACTGTTTCTGGGTTGGCTGGTGACGACGGCCGGGGTGGACGCGGGGACGATCACCGGGACCGTGAGCGCGCATGGCAAGGAGGGCGCGGATGAGGATGTGGCGGGCGGGAAGTACGCAAGCCACAAGTTCAAATTCGCGGAACGCGTTGACTATAGCCAGTTCCATGATTTTGTCGTGTCAATCGACCAAACATTTTTGGAGAAGATGGCCCCGCCAGCTGCGCCGTTGCATGTAGTCGTGCAGAAAGACGCGGCATTTTCGCCGCACATTTTGCCCGTTCTGGTGGGTACCACGGTGGATTGGCCGAATCACGACGAGATCTTCCACAATGCTTTTTCAATTTCGGAGGCGAAACCATTCGATCTGGGTCTTTATAAAGACAAGGTCAAGCAAGTGACCTTCGACAAGCCCGGTCGTGTTGACGTGTTCTGTTCCATCCACTCGACGATGCACTGCATCATCCTGATATTTGAAAATCCTTATTTCGCAATGACGGACGCGAACGGCCGCTTCACGATTCCAAACGTACCCGCGGGAACCTACAAACTAAAAGCCTGGCATGAACGCCTGCCCGCCACGACGAGGGAAGTCACGGTCCCTGAAAAAGGGGAGGTCAGAGTCGATCTGACTCTCGGCATTACCGGCCTGCCAGAATACTGATCCATGAACAGCAGGCCATCACAACGACGATTCACGGTTAAGGCAAAGGTGCTCTTTCCCGTTGTCACCATTATGGTGGTGCTTGTCGTCAGCCTGCTGTGCATTGCCAACCACCGCATGACCGCCCAGGTCCAGGCCGAGGCTGGGCGACGCCTTGCGACTGCCCGCGCGGTTTTTTCAAATTCGCAAAGGATTCGTGCCAAGCATCTGCTGATGCGTTTCAGCAATATCGTCAACGAACCGCGCATCGAAGCGGCGTCGCAGCTTGGCGAGCCCAAGACAATGCTTCACCAACTCAACGAGTTGGTCGGCGAAGTCGACGCGGATATGATCACCTACACCTCGGCGAACGGTCGTCCTCTCGCCAGTGTCCATCGCGACCCGGAATTGAATTTAACGGAATTTGAATCGACCGCGTCCTCATCCATCCGCAAAGCGCTGGAAGGCCAGCCGAACGTGGATACCATCAGCGTGAGCGCAAGGTTGTTCGACGTTGTTTCGGTTCCCATAAGCGTTAGTGACCACCTCGTAGGTGTGCTGACCATCGGGACAGAAATTGGTGACGCAGTGGCCCACGATTTCCAACAACTCACACACAGCGAAATCGCGTTATTCACGCACGGGCGCGTGGCCGCGTCCACGCTTTCCAATCTCCCAATACACGACCAATTCGTCGCGACGCTCGGCAATCATTTTCCGATTGCGGGCACGCCACAAGAGGTCCTCCTTGGCGGCGAGCATTACCTCGCCATGGCGGGCCGGTTCCCCTCCCTCAGTGGTGACGAACGGCTCGGCTACGTCCTTTACTCTTCCTACGAGCAACCCCTGGCAGCCCTGCGCGCAACGCAGCGCGTACTCTTGCTGTTGGGAGTCCTGGTAATCGCGTTGAGCACTGCCGTTGTCTGGGTGTTGATTGGACGCATCACCCGTCCCCTGCGCCAGTTGCGTGAGATGGCCGAGCGGGTGGGTCGTGGCGATTTCTCACAGCGTGTGGACATCGAGACGCGCGACGAATGTGGCGAACTCGCCGTAGCATTCAATCAAATGACCGGCAACCTGAAGACATCCCTGGACGAATTGGAGAAAACCGTTGAGAACCTGAAGAACACCAAGGCGCAGTTGACGCAAAGCGAGAAACTATCCGTGATCGGCGAGTTCGTGGCGGGGGTCGCACACGAACTAAATAACCCGCTGGCTTCCGTGTACGGGTTCGCCCAGATGCTGCAGCGTCCCGGCGTGATGGAGGGTGGGAAACACAGTCACTACCTGGATCGCGTCTTGCGGGAATCACAGCGCTGCCACAAGATCGTTCAAAACCTGCTCAGCTTCGCGCGACAAAGTACGCCGGAGCGGAAGCGAATCAACCTGGACGATCTCGTGCGCTCTGCACTGGAGATCCTTCAATACCAGTTGCATACCGGTAATATCGAGGTTGTCACCGATCTGGATGGATCTTCACACGATGTGGTCGGTGATTCCCATCAACTCCAGCAGGTCTTCGTCAACATCATCAACAACTCACGACAGGCGATGGAGTCGCATGCTTCCAACGGAATACTGCGCATTTCGACCCGGGTCCTCGATGGTCGGGCTGGCGTTTCATTTGCAGATAACGGGCCGGGAATCTCCCCGGAAAACATGGAAAAGATTTTCACCCCATTTTTTACGACCAAGGAACCGGGCAAAGGTACAGGGCTCGGCCTGAGCCTGTGCTATGGCATCGTCACGGAACATGGTGGCGCACTCCGAGTGAGCAGCACCCTGGGCCAGGGAGCCACGTTTGTTGTCGACCTCCCTGTCGCAGAGAACGCGGGACCGTCCGGCGTCGAAACATCGGAAACGGTTGCCATCGTATCGTCGGCGCCCGGGAACTCGGGCAAACGCGTGCTGGTTGTCGATGACGAAGAAGCATTGCGCGACCTGATATCGGACGTGCTGGTGGCCGAGCAGTACGACGTGGATACGGCGTCCGATGGGGAAGCCGCGTTGCGCAAGACCCGGAGCGCGCGCTACGACCTGATCCTCTGTGACTGGAAAATGCCGGGCCTGAATGGGTTGGATTTCTACCAACAACTGAAGACCACCAATCCAGAGACCGCGTCTCATTTCATTTTCCTGACCGGAGATGTCGTGGGCGCGCAGAAAGCCCTTGGCACGCAGGCCAGCTGTTGGCTTCCCAAGCCATTCTCACTGGATGAACTTCGCGGCGCGGTGAACAGGGTTGCTGTCGCCGTGTGATGTGGCTCGCGAGGTCGAGAACCAGAGCCCGCGCTCGAAATCATGTCTTGTGAAAGCGACGAGTCACACCTACCATAGGTCATGCCTTTCAAACAACTTGGACTTTCTGATGAAATCGTGCAGGGCGTGCAGGCCGCGGGTTACGTGCAACCGACACCGATCCAACTTCGCGCCATTCCGGTCATCCTGGCGGGCAAAGATCTTATCGGCGCGGCGCAAACCGGCACTGGTAAAACCGCCGCATTTGCCCTGCCGATCCTGACGCTGCTCAAAACGCACGGCAAATGCCGTTGCCTCGTGCTCGAACCGACGCGCGAATTGGCCGCACAGGTCGAGAGCGCCTTTCACGAGTACGGCCGCTTCACCAATATGAAAACGGCGGTCATCTTCGGCGGGGTCGGTTACGGCAACCAGAAACAGGAATTGCAGCGCGGTGTGGACATAGTGGTTGCGACACCGGGGCGGCTGCTGGATTTATTGGGGCAGGGCTCGCTGCATTTGAATGACGTGAATTTGTTGGTGCTCGACGAGGTGGATCGCATGCTCGACATGGGTTTCCTGCCCGACGTGCGGAAGATTATCGACCGTTGTCCGAGACAACGGCAAACGCTGCTGTTCTCAGCGACCGTTCCGCCGGAGATCGGACAGCTCGCGGCATGGGTGCTGCGCAATCCCGAGAAGATCGAGATCGGTGCGAGCCGTTCGCCCGCCGAAACGGTCACGCATGCCTGTTATCCGGTGGCGACCAGCCAGAAGTTTCAACTACTCTCCGCGCTGTTGCAGCGCACGAATTTCGACAGCGTGCTGATTTTCTCGCGCACCAAGCACGGCGCCGACAAGATCGCGACGCGGTTGCGGTCCGAACGGCACTCGGTGGCGGCGTTACATTCGAACCGCACACAGCGCGAACGCGTCGAGGCGCTCGAAGGATTCAAGTCCGGCAAGTACGAGGTCATGGTGGCGACCGATATCGCCGCGCGCGGGCTCGACGTCGAAGGCGTCACGCACGTGATCAATTACGACGTGCCGCAGCATCCCGAGGATTATGTGCATCGTATTGGCCGCACGGGTCGCGCCCAGAAGGTGGGCGATGCGTTCACGCTCGTGACCATCGAGGAACTCGAATACCTCCGCGCCATCGAACGTTTCATCGGCCAGAAAATCCCGCAACTCAAGCTGGAAAACTTTGACTACGTCCTGACCCCGCTTTTCGAGGGAAAGCAAATCTCAGGAGACCGCCGCAGCGTCCGCGCCGTCCGCACGATGAAAGGCTATTCCTTCAGCCCGAGCCGGAAACGGCGTTAGATTGCCACGCTCCCTTCTCTTAGCGAAACAAAGAAGAGAATCCAAGAAGGAGCATCAGGAAGATGAAGACCGTGAAGCTCCAGGTAAACCAGAAATCACGGGCGTTCTCCGTGCGAACAAATGGCTTCGCGTAACCCTTGAAGTGGATGACACCTGTTTTGAGGGCAACAAGTAATTTCCAGAACACAAACGGAAAGAACACGACAGCGAATACCTTCAGGTACGTTTCCATTTTGTCAACCTACCACAATTCATTCGGTCCCGCCGGCACCTTGACAGCGGGAGCGGGTTCAGCGGCCAGGCCCAGCGGATGTGGTTCATAGTGTGGAAGTAAGTCGCCGTCTGCGTCGAGGAACTGCATGCGCCAGATGCGATAAGCATCGAGGATTTTGTCGAAATCGGCGCGGGTGGTCAGATGGACGACGAGCTTGTGGAATTCCTTTGTTGGGCCGAAGGTCCGCGAGTATTGTAACGCGACCTTGCGGAACATGAGGCAACCCGTTTTTTCACCGAAGATTTCCACCATCAAATCCAAATGACGATTCATTACGTTAACGCGTTCTTCGAAACTCTGTTCAAGCGGCAGTTCGCCCGTCGTTAGGTAGTGCGCGGTGTGACGAAAAATCCACGGGTTATAGAACGCGCCGCGCCCAATGCTGATCGCCGCGCAGCCGGTTTCCTCGAACATCATCTTCGCCGTTTGCGGCGTCGTGATGTCGCCGTTGCCGATGACGGGCACGCGTTGCACCGCCTCGACCACGGCGCGAATACCCGCGAGGTTCACCGACCCGCTAAACCCCTGTTCCCGCGTGCGGCCATGGACAGCAATCGCGGCCACACCCACATCCTCCAACGCGCGCGCGAGATCGGGCGCGGTCAGGTTTTCGTCGTCCCAGCCAAGTCGCATCTTGCACGTGATGGGGATCTTCACCGCGCCCACCATCAGGCTGACGAGTCGCGCGGCGTTCGCGTGATCGCTCATCAGCTTGGAGCCGCCGCCAGTGCGGCAAATCTTGCGAACGGGACAGCCCATATTGATGTCCACCGAGCTCACGCCAAGCGATTCGAGCAACACGGCCGCATCACGCATTTCCTCGGGTAGCGAGCCGTAAAGCTGGACGGCCAAAGGGCGATCCGCCGGGCGGGTGGCGATGAGTTGCAACGCTTTGCGGTTTTTCTCCAGCAAGGAACGGGAGTTGACGAGGTCGGTGGTGCAAAGCCCGACACCACCAATTTCGCGTATGATGAGGCGGAAGGGCAGGTTGGTGTAACCCGCCAGCGGCGAGAGAAACAGATTCGAGTCGAGCGTTAGTTGACCCAAGGCGAACGGCATGCCCATTGAATAAGGCTTTTCGCAACGATTTGCAATCCACGGCGAAACGCAAGGCTTGATCTCTGGACACCCCGCGCAATCTCCTCGAAGAAGAAGATGGCTTTTTTCAGGGAAATGGCCGATACTTCAAGTCATGTCAACCCGAAGGAGGGGGGCCGTGGCAGGCGAATACACCGGGAAAATCTCTGGCGTCAGCGTTGGCGGGGCTGCTGGTCGGCCCCAAAAATCCATGGCATTAGAAGCCGTCGCATCGCTTTTCACCTTTGGGGGTGAGTTGCTCAACAATCCGGGGCCCGTCGGATCAGCCGTGCCCAGTTCCCGTTTTCTGGCACGCCGCATGGCCAGTTTCCTTCCCCGGTCGCCGAAGGGTTATATCGTCGAGTTGGGGGCCGGTACGGGTGCCATTACCGATGCCCTGCTCAAACGGGGAATTCCTGCGGACCGCATCCTGCCCGTGGAACGCTCGGAAACGATGGTGAAATTGCTAAGGCGGCGTTTTCCATCATTGAGCATTGCCTTGGGTGATGCGACCGAACTTCGTTTGCTTCTCAAGACCTGGCTTCCCAACGATGCGCTTGAAATCAGTTATGTCGTGTCCAGCCTGCCACTGCGGTCACTACCGGAAAACGTCGTCGTCAGCATCGTGCAAGAGATCTACCACGTTTTGCCCGAGCACGGGAAACTGCTGCAGTACACGTACGATCTTCGTAAGACGCCTCATCCTTTCCTGGCCAATTTCAAGCGATGCCGGACCACCGTCGTCTGGGCCAACATTCCGCCTGCCCGTGTGGACGTGTTTGAGAAGAAGAACACCGCACACTGACGTCGCTTCGATCGCTCTCCGTTTCAAGGCCCCGGTTTTTTCCTTCCCTGCGAAAACTTGTGGCGACGGGAACCAAATCGCAGTAAAAAGAAGGTAGCCTTTCAACCCAGAGGTCTTATGAGTGATCAGGCGAAATTGGAAATCGACGGCAAGGTTTATCAACTCCCGATTGTGGTCGGCACGGAAGACGAGCACGCCGTTGACATCTCGAAGTTGCGACAGGAGTCCGGGTACATTACGCTGGACGACGGATATTCGAACACCGGCTCCTGTAGCAGCGCCATCACCTTCATCGACGGAGAGAAAGGGGTCCTGCGCTACCGCGGCATTCCCATCGAGGAACTCGCCGAGAAATCCACCTTCATTGAGAGCGCCTATTTGCTCATTTACGGTCGCTTGCCGACGAGCGTTGAACTCCGCCGTTTCTCCGACTTGCTGACGCAGAACGAAATGCTGCACGAGGACATGAAGTTCCATTTC
>Ga0247667_1000165_pt1 | contig 26773 bp, 17 predicted proteins | sample CNK08_metaG_FD_183027 | JGI IMG/M metagenome (GOLD analysis project Ga0247667, IMG submission 183027) | Soil microbial communities from Purdue University Martell Research Forest, Indiana, United States - CNK08 | ecosystem: Environmental > Terrestrial > Soil > Temperate forest > Bulk soil... | reverse complement strand
CATCACCGATGCCGGTGGTTTCACCAACAACACGTACACGCTCTTCACCTACGGCGGGACGCTGACCTACAATGGCATCACCATGGGCACGACGCCGAACGCGAATTTCACATATACCGTTTCCACCAACACGATCGGACAGGTGAACCTGGTTGTTGGCAGCAACATGCCGCCATCGGATCCGTTCACCGCGTGGGAAAACCAGTATTTCACGTTGGCTGAACTCGGTACCTCGTCGTTTAGCGGGCCAGGCGCTGATCCACTGGGCAAGGGGATGAGCAACACCAACCAGTTTTTGGCGGGCTTGAATCCGACCAACAGCGCGTCGGCGTTGCGGATTACCGCAGTGACGCCCGAAGGTCACAATGTCACCATCACTTGGACGACTGCCGGTGTGAGAACCAACGCTGTGCAAGCAAGCACCGGCGACGGCAACGGTGGCTATGGCACGAACTTTAGCGACATCAGCCCTCCGATCATCATCACCGTCGGCGGAGATGCGACCACCAACTACGTGGACAGCGGCGGGGCGACCAACAGTCCGGCACGTTACTACCGTATCCGGCTCGTGCCGTAGGGAGGGAGGACGATGCGAAACAAATATCTCATAGCTGGAACGGCTGCACTGGCGTGTTTTGGTGCGAATCTGTCGCAGGCCCAATTATTGAAGGTTGATATCAATAACACGTCCCGCGGGGATAATACCGCGCCGGGTTATCAGGCATGGAATCTCGCCACAGACCTGGGCTCCAATAGTAATCGTGCTACACGCGTATTCACCAACGCCGCCAATAGCCCGATCTCCTGTACGGTTTCCCAAACGACTCCCGTAATTGGGACTGCGAATATCGGCTTGAAAGCGGATTGGGGAAACAAGGACGGCAACAACACCAGCACCGATCCGAACGCGGGTTATCGACTGTCCGCCGATGGCGTGTTTGCGTTCAATTTTTCCGCCGGGATCCCCGCCACCAATGGCGGGGCCTTCTGTCTGATCGTCTCCAACCTCTCTGCGGGCGCGCACACGATCACGACCTATCACAATGACGAGTGGGGCAACCACGTTAACACCACCTGGCATGGCAGCAATAATTTCATGAGTAGTTGCGTGGTGAGCGTGGGCGGTGCTCCGGTGTTCACCAATACGCCGTCCTATTACGCTACCAACGACTTCAAATGCGGGTTCGCCTACTTCACGGTAAACGCCATCGACGGCCAGCCGCTGATAATCAATTTTGATCCCGCTCACAACAGCACCAGCAATCTGGATTTTGTCATTCTCAACGGCTTTGCGATTGATGGTCCGTTCCCCGGGACCACGGCGACCGGGGCAATTCCGGGCGACGGCAACGAGCACGTCTTCGCCAATAACGACAGCCCCACTCCCGGTTCCGCAGGCACCGGCTTCACGACGCTCAGTTGGACGCCTTCGGAGTTTGCGGTTTCGCATGATGTGTACTTTGGAACCGTCAGCAATGCGGTAAACATTGCCACCCACGCTTCGCCTGAATTCAAGGGCAACTTTACGACCAACATCTGGAACACCGCCACCAACCTGGATAGCGCCCTGACCTACTACTGGCGTATTGATGAGATTGATTCCACGAACGGTGTTTCCAGGGGCGCGGTTTGGCGTTTCCGGACACGTCACATCGCGTTCCCAACGGCGGAAGGGTATGGTCGCTTTGCCCGCGGCGGTCGCGGTGGCGTAGTCATCGAGGTGACGAATACGAACGATTATGATACGACGATCGGTGAGCCCGTGATTCCCGGCAGTTATCGAGCGGCGATTGAAGCCAGTGGGCCACGCACGGTCGTCTTTCGTATCTCCGGGTTGATCCGACTCAAACGTCCCTGCACGATTAACAACACCAACGGCTATCTCACGGTCGCTGGGCAGACCGCGCCCGGTGATGGCATCTGCCTGAGCGGTTGGCGGGCGGGGATCAGCAGTTGCAGTGACGTGATCATGCGTTTTATCCGCCTCCGACTGGGAGAAGCCAGCAAGCAGTCCATGGACGGAATTGGCCTGGGTAATTCCAGCGATTCCGTCATCGATCACTGCACAATCAGTTGGACCATCGACGAGTCCACCAGCTCCCGCCAGAGCGGCGCGGTGGGCAGCGGTTCGGCTAACATCACGTTCCAGCACAATATCATTTCGGAGGCGTTGGACCATTCCTATCACTACGACGATGCCCAGCGGGCGACCAATGGCTGCACTCAGTGCTATCAGCCGCATTCGTTTGCCGGTTCGATCAGTGGCGAGATCGCCAGCTATCACCACAACCTCTTGGCCCACTGCACGGGACGAAATTGGAGCATGGCCGGCGGGTTGGATCAAAGCTCGCATTACGCGGGGTCGCTCGATATCCGCAACAATGTCGTTTACAACTGGACCTCCCGCACGACCGACGGCGGTGTGCAGCGCGGGAACTACGTGAACAATTACTACAAACCCTATACCAACGCCTCGTACTGCGTGAAATGGCTGTTCCGGCTCGACGCGATCAACCCGGTCTGGGGCACAGAAAGTTATTTCTTCGACGGCAATGTCATGGAAGGGCAGAATTACGATTCGAACAACTGGCAATTCGGTACGGCTGTGTTTGTTGGGGACGGCAGTACGTATGCGACTTCCAACCAATTGGCCGGCGTGCGGACCAATGCGGAAGTTTTCCCATCCTACGTTACGACGCAAACCGCTCGCGACGCGTTCAAGGTCGTGTTGTCAGATGTCGGCTGCAACCTCCCGGCGGCAGACGTGATCGATCAACGCGTCATCGGCGAGACACTTACCAAAACGGTCCATTACGAGGGGACCAATGGTCCAACGTATACCATCGACGGCGTGCCGCAACCCAGCCAAGCCAGTCCCAACCGGCCTGGCATCATCGACGCGACGACCGACGTCCACGACGTGCCCACGAACGCGCCTAATTATCCGTGGCCAACATACAACACCTACAACGTCGATGTGGATTCCGATCACGATGGGCTGCCGGATTGGTGGGAAATTCTCCACGGGACCAATCCCAATTCGTCGCCGGGCGATTTCTCCGACAGCAACGCCGATCCGGACGGCGATGGCTACTCGAACCTTGAGGATTACCTGAACTGGCTCGCCGCGCCACACGCGACTTGTGCGCAGGATTCATCGGTCAATCTGGATCTAAGCCAATTCACCGCTGGCTTCACCAATGTCCCCGTTTACACTGTGTTCAGTCCAACGCTCGGAACGGTTGCTATCCTCGGAGACGGCAAGACAGCGCAGTTTACTCCAACACCGGGCACCAACGGATTGGCTGGCTTTTCTTTCTCCGTCACCGACGCCGTGGGCAGCACCTTGACGAATTCTATCGGCATCCACGTAACGCCGACGGTTGCGCCGCCGCTGACAGCGTTCCAGCAATGGCAAATGCAATACTTCAATTCGACAAATAGCGCCGACGCGGACGCCAATGCCGATCCCGACGGGGACGGCCAGAATAATATGGCGGAATTTCTCTCAGGTACGATCCCGACCAATGCGATCTCGGCATTCCGAATCATTTCGGCGGTACGCCAAAGCAACGATGTGGTCGTGACGTGGACAACGGCTGGCGGATTCACGAACGCCGTGCAGACGGTGCCGGGAGACGTGAACGGCAGTTACACGACGAATTTCACGGACCTGAGCGGGCCGCTCATCATCTCTGGGAGTGGGGATGTGACAACCAATTATGTGGACGGCGGCGCGGCAACGAATGTTCCATCTCGCTACTATCGGATCCGTCTTGTGCCCTAGGATTTGAAAAACTCGATATAAAGATAATATGAAACTGATACCCTGCTTCAATTCATGTGCCATCGCCGCCTTACTCTGCATCGCACCCTTCACGATGGCGCAAACAATGCCGACTGACGGCTTTTTCAATGTCCTCAGTTTTGGCGCCTCGCCGGACGGGCAGGCGAAGTGCACCGAGGCGATTGGCAAAGCCATCGACGCGGCCTCGGCCAAAGGCGGGGGGACGGTGTATTTTCCAGCCGGTACGTATCTGACCGGGCCGATTCATCTCCAGAGCCATATCACATTATACGTGGATGCCGGCGCGACGCTGAAATTCAGCACCAACTTCGATGATTACCTGCCCATGGTGTTGTCGCGGTGGGAAGGGATTGTCGTGACAAATTTCTCGCCATTGATTTATGCGTACAAGGCGCAGGACATCGCCATCGTTGGCCGGGGCACCCTCGATGGGCAAGGGCAGGCATGGTGGGACTTCTATCGAAAGATCTCACGGGGGACGAATGCGGTACCGCGGAGCAAATGGCAGGAAGAATTCACTCGCCTGAACAAAGACACGATCGCCGAGTTGAATTACCGGCTGCTCGACATCGGTTTCCTGCGACCGCCGTTTATCCAACCGAATGAATGCAGCAACGTGCTGGTCGAGGGCGTTACTATCCGGAATTCGCCGTTTTGGAATGTCACCCCGGTCTTTTGTGAGAATGTCAACGTCCGTGGCGTCACCATCATCAGTCCTCCGACGTCACCCAATACGGACGGCATCAACCCCGATTCATGTCGCAACATCCGTATCTCGGATTGCTACATCAGCGCGGGAGATGACTGCATCACCATCAAATCGGGCCGTGACGCCAATGGCCGGCGCGCCGGGCGGCCGCTGGAGAATTGCACGATTGTGAATTGCACGCTCCTCCGCGGCCATGGCCTGTCCATTGGGAGCGAGATGTCTGGTGGCGTGAAAAACCTGACGATTGCCAATTGCGTGTTCGATGGCACCGACCACGGTATTCGCATCAAATCCACCCGTGGTCGCGGCGGTGTCATTGAAGACGTTCGGATCAGTAATCTCGTGATGCGCAATATTCGTCAGGATGCGATATTGCTCACGACGTTTTATACGAAGACGCAACCCGAGCCGGTATCGGAGCGCACGCCCATCTTTCGCAATATCCATTTCAGCGGCATTACGGGCGACGCAAAGATCGCCGGCGAACTAACCGGCCTCGAAGAAATGCCCCTCGAGAATATTACGTTCGACGACATCCAGCTTGACGCCAAAACCGGTTTCGCGTTGAAGGATGTCAAGGGGATTGAGTTTCATAACGTCACCGTCAACACGGAGAGCGGGCCGGCCATCACGGCGACGACCACCGAAGGGTTGGAGATTGATGGAGTTAAAACTGCAAAGGCGCACCCGGGGACACCCGTTATCGATTTGGGCAAGGTCAAGAGTGTATTTGTGCGAGGCTGTGTGGCCGCGCCGGAGACAGAAACATTTCTGCGCGTGAACGAGGACTCCGCGGACGAGGTAACGCTGGAAGGTAATAATCTGAAGGCGGCGAAGACGGCGGTGGAAAAGGTTAAGGGCAACAGTTCGGCTAACTAATGACGGAACAGGAGACGATGGTGGGACAAAAGTTCTTCTTGGCGTGGGCTGCCGCGCTCATGCTGGTCTGCCTTGGCGCCAGCCAACAAGTGGTGGCGCAAACGAATCTTGTTGCCGCAATGATCGGCACCAACCAATTCAAGACGGTTCAGGAAGCGATCAACGCCACGCCGCAGAACGCCAGCGCGGCCAACCCCTGCATGATCCACGTGAAGCCGGGGGTTTACAAAGAGTTGATCCACGTCCAGCACGAGAAACGCTACGTCCATCTCATTGGTGAAGACGCAAACAAGACGGTGCTGACGTACGACCTGAACGCGAAACTTTTGGGCGTCGACGGCAAGCCGGTCGGCACGTTTCGCACGCCGTCGGCGGTGATCGATGCGGACGATTTCTCCGTGGAGAACATTACCTTCGAGAACTCCGCGGGTCCCGTCGGACAGGCCCTGGCAATTCGCGTGGATGGCGACCGTGTGGTGTTTCGCAACTGCCGGTTCCTCGGTTGGCAGGACACCATCCTGGTGAACCGTGGCCGCCAGTACTTCGAAAACTGCTACATCGCGGGACACGTTGATTTTATTTTCGGCGGCGCAACGACATTCTTCGAGAGCTGCCATATTCATTGTCTGTCGAATGGTTATGTCACTGCGGCTTCGACGCCGGAGGAACATCCCTACGGTTTTGTCTTCTCGAACTGCAAGATTACCGGTGAATCACCCGGCGTGCGGACCTATCTGGGCAGGCCCTGGCGTGCGTTCTCCAGCGTGACGTATCTGAATACCGAGATGTCCGGCGTCGTCACCAACGTCGGTTGGAACAATTGGAAAGACCCGACCCGCGAAAAAACGGCGCGTTACGCTGAATTCGACAGTAGCGGTCCCGGCGCGAATCCACAGGCGCGTGTGCCATGGTCGCGTCAACTAAGCAAGGCGGAAGCCGACGTGATCACCCCGCAAGAAGTCCTGGGTGGCGTGGATGGATGGAACCCGAAGACGGGTTCCACCAGGCGAATACCTGCTGGGAACACAACGAAGGCCGCTGTACCGCCCGACCTGACGGTTGCGGGAGACGGTAGTGGAGATTTCAAAACGATTCAGGATGCGCTGGACTCGGTGCCGCGCGACAATCGGCAACGCACCATTATTTTTATCAAGGACGGCCTGTATCATGAAAAAGTGCGGATTGACCCCGGGTTCGTCACGCTCCGCGGCCAGAGTCGGGACGGCACGCGCGTCGAATTCCCCCAAGGGGCCGATGATTTCACCAACCACCCGGACAAGGTCGGGCGCGCGGTCGTCAATATCAACGGCAGCGATTGTGTCTTGCAAAACCTCACTGTCAAGAACACGCACGGCATCATCGGCCCGCACGCCTTCGCGATTTATGGCCATGGCGACAAAACCGTGATCGTGGACTGCAATGTATGGAGCCAGGGTGCGGACACACTCGCATTGTGGGGTGATCGGAGTGGGTCCTACCAGGCACGTCTCGACATCTGCGGCTCGGTGGACTTCGTGTGCCCACGCGGCTGGTGTTATATGACCGATTGCTCCCTGCACCAGGTCAATCCCAAAGCCGACGCGACCATTTGGCATGACGGGGCCAAGGACGCAGATATGAAATTTGTCCTGCGCAATTGCCGGTTTGAGGGGGTGGGGGACATGCCGAGCTGGATTCTGGCCCGCCATCACCACGACGCCCAGTTCTACCTGCTGGACTGCAGCTTCTCCAAGACCCTGAGTAATCGACCGCCGTTGCGCGTCATTTATCCGCTTAACCACGGCGAGCCGAGTGAGGCGGACAAGAAGAGAAACCACGATTTGGACGCCAGCAACATTTGGGGCGAACATGCATACTTCTACAACTGCCACCGCGACGGTGGCGATTACACCTGGCACAAGGACAACTTATCTTCCGCGACGAATTCACCGGAGCCCGAGCAGATGACGGCGGCTTGGGCGTTTGCGGGGAAATGGGATCCCGAACGACACGCCGGTCCGACCATTCGAAGCGTTAAACAACAAGATGCTCGGTTCGAGGTTGTCTTCAGCGAGAGCGTTACGGTGAAGGGCAAGCCGCAACTCGTCTTGAAATCTGGTAAAGTCGCCGGCTACGTTTCCGGTGGTGGAACGGATACCTTGAACTTTGCAATTCCTTCGGGGCAACAAGAAATGGTTGGTGGAGTGAATCTACGAGATGGGGCGATCATTGCCTCGGAGGCGGCCGCCACTCTGCGTGTTGCCGATCTGTCATTGCCTTGAACAACAACTCATGAGGAACCAGCGATGAAATTGAACTGCAAAATAATTCTTACGATGACCCTGTGGATGGCACTGCTGTTTGTTACCGCGGGCCCGGCGAATGGCATACTGTCGCTCGTCTTTGATGTCAAAGAAACCGGTGCGAAGGGCGACGGTAGAACATTGGACACGGACGCGATCCAGAAGACGCTTGATGATTGCGGGAAGGCGGGCGGCGGGACGGTAAGATTTCGTGCTGGCACGTACCTGAGCAAACCGGTTGTTCTTCGTGGCAATACCACCGTGCAACTGGATGCCGGCGCAACGCTGTTGGCGACGGACGATCCGGCTGACTTTGCCGGGAGTAGTTCAAACTCTTTCATCCCGTTTATCAGTGGAAAAAAACTTCGCAATGTTACCATCACGGGTCAGGGGATCATCGACGGCTCAGGCGCGAAGTGGTGGATCCCCGCCGAGGCCGCCCGACAAAAGACGCCGGGTTACACGCTGCCCCGTCCAAATCTGGTTGTGTTAACGGGTTGCACGAATCTGCGCATCGAGAATATCACGCTGCAAAACTCACCCAAGTTCCATTTGGTACCGACCGATTGCGACGGCGTGATTATCTCGAACGTGACAGTCCTCGCTCCCGCCCACGCGGCGAACACCGACGCGATTGATCCCAGTGCCTGCCGGAATGTGGTGATTACAAAATGCCGCATTGACGTGGGCGATGACAACATCGCCATCAAGGCCGGCAAGGCCATGCCGGGGCGGCCTTTCGCGTGCGAGAACATTACCGTTACCGACTGCACGTTCCTGCATGGGCATGGGATGTCAATTGGCAGCGAAACTGCCGGAGGCGTGCGCAATGTCACGGTGCGAAACTGCACATTTGAAAATACGGAGAATGGGATTCGCATCAAATCACAACGGGGCAGGGGAGGTATCGTCGAGAACATCAGCTATAGCGACATCACCATGAAGAATGTCGATCCCGCGATCACGTTGACCAGCTACTACATGTTCAACTCTGCCGGCGATGCCAAACAAAAATCCGAGCCCGCCAAGGACACCGCCCAGCCTCTTGCCGCCGGGACGCCGATTTATCGGAATATCCACATCAACAACCTGACCGCCACCTGCCAGAAAGCGGCGGGGATCATCATTGGTTTACCGGAAAGCCTGATCTCCGACGTCACATTGGAGAATGTCCAGATCACCTCCGCAACGACCGGTTTGAAGATTCAAAACGCCAAGGGAATAGAATTCAAGAACGTGCAAATCGCCGCCAAGCAGGGTCCTCCCGTTATCCTGGACAACGCCGAAGTGGCTGGTGTCGCGGCGACGAAATAAAGAGCCGGTTAAGGAGGCCGTCGCCCCACGCATGGTGATTGCGCTTGACTCGTGTTTACGAGGCCCTAGATTGAATTGGGATCAATGTGTTACAAGTTTGTTAGATTACTGTGGTGGAGTTTGCTAATTAGTGCCCTGGCGGTGGTGGTCTTGAAGACTTCGGCCTTCGCAGGCGCATTTTCACAGGGTTCTGCGGGCAATCAACAATTCGCTTTGCGAGACAAATTGGCCTTTGACGGGCTGTCAGGACTCTCTTATAGCTTCTCTGGCCAAGGCGGGCGCTGTTTGGCGTATCCGTTGGCATATGTGGATCCCGGATCCGGCCAGTTGATCTGGCAGATGGTGGCGGCCGCATGTGTTGGCGGGCTGTTCTATATCAAACGAGTCCGGGATTTCCTGGGCAGACTGGTGAAGAAGTGGTTCAAGAAACATTGACCTGGCACCGGGCCGAATCCTCCCGCTATCGGATCTCTTGGCCATGTTGACGGTTTCCTCTTTCCGAGATCCCGGTGGACGTTGTTTTATATGGAGTGATCGGGTATTGCGCACGGTGAACCCCACCGCGCTGGCCGAAATCGAGGTTTTTCTTACGACGTCCACGGCGGCCCAGTTCCTGGGCCGCCAACAACTGATTCCCACTCGCCGCTTGGGTGCCGCCGAACTGGACGAGCTGCGCCAGACCAAAGGCTTTGAAGAGCTTGTTCCGGAACGCGGAGTGGGGGCGGTGTTTGAGCACGAGCGTGTGGAATTCCCCAGCTATCCCTACGAGTGGCCTCCCGAGATGCTGTATGCAGCGGGCATGTTGACGTTGGACCTGGCGCAAGCCTGTTTGGGGGATGGCTACTCGCTGAAAGATGCAACGCCGTACAACGTGCTGTTTCTCGGAAGCAAACCGGTCTTCATTGATGTGCTCTCATTCGAGCGTCGCATTCCGGGGGACCCGATTTGGAAGCCAGATGCGCAGTTTTGCAGGACGTTCTTGCTGCCGCTGCTGGCATACAAATACTGGGGGACTCGGCCTGCGGATGTGTTTGCCAAACATCGCGACGGCTTTGAGGCGAACGACGTGTACCGACTCTGTGGGCCGGTGCGAAAGTTTCTTCCGCCCTTTCTCACACAAGTGTCCCTGCCGACCTGGCTGTCGCGCAAGGATGCCGGGGGGGCCATTTATCGCGATCGCGTGCTCCAAAATCACGAGCAAGCGCGATTTATCCTGGACTCGCTTTTTAACCGGCTACGCCGATCGCTTCAACGGGTGGAACCCAAACCAGCTCGCCACACTGTCTGGTCGGATTACAAGGATTCCTGCAGTTATACCGAGGCCAATTTCGCCGCCAAGGAGGAATTCGTAAGCAACGCGCTGGCCGAGTTGAAACCTGGCCGGGTCCTGGATATCGGGTGCAATACCGGGCATTTCAGCGAGCTGGCGGCCCGTGGCGGCGCGAAAGTCGTGGCGATTGACAGCGATCTCGGTTGTGTCGGCGCGGTTTGGCGTCAGGCGCGGGACCACAATCGGAATGTGCTCCCGCTGGTTGTGGACTTGTGCCGTCCGAGCGCGGGCGAAGGCTGGCGCAATCACGAATGCGCCAGTTTTCTGGAGCGGGCCACGGGCGCGTTTGATGCGGTATTGATGCTGGCGGTATTGCACCACTTGCTGGTGACGGAACGCATTCCGCTGGAAGAGGTGTTGGATTTGGCCGGGGATTTGACCACGGACCTGCTGATCATCGAATTCGTCTCGACGGACGATAAGATGTTTCAAACCATCGCCCGCGGACGCCAGCATCTTCATGGTGGTCTTACGGAGGCCAATTTCGAAGCGGCCTGCCGGAGGCGTTTCCAGATTGTTCGCTCCAAACAACTCGAGGGTGGCCGCCGCCGTCTGTACCTGCTCCGAAAAACAAGCCGAAAGGAATCGACTTAACCCCTCGACGTCGATATCCCTGATAATCGAATGACTTCATGAATGAGTCACTCAAAGAGCGATTAAAAACGGTGTCGGACGCTTTGCTGGCGTTCTCGCTGGTGAACCTCTGTTTCATCCGGGCGCGATGGGCGTTATTTTTCGACAACGACTTTCGTTATTACAAACACCATTCCCTGACAAAGGAAACTCTCCTGGCGTTGAGCCTAAACTTGTTCGTGTTTGGGCTCATGGGTTGGCGGTTGGTTCGGTGGGTCAGGCGCACCGACTCCCGCAACCTCTATCGCGCCGCTTGCGCAATTGTGTGCATATTGCTGCTCATTCCGGTCGATTTCCTGCGAACCTATTATTTCCATGTTCCGGGCAGCAACGTAATCGTTTTTGGAAAGAGTCCGTTCTTCATTGGTGTCAGCTTGGTTGTGTTGTTCACGTTTTGGTGCTGGCCCAGAATCTCTGCGAGTGTGTTGGCTGCTGGTCTGCTGATCTGTGCGCCGATGTCCATTTTGACGTTCGGGAAAGTTGGCTATTACCTCCTCAATACCCCTCCTCGACATACTCCCCAGTTCGCGCCGTTCTTTCCCACCCCCCGGCCATCGGTGGAACCGCGGGTCGTTTGGATTATCTATGACGAATTGGATCAGCGCTTGGCGTTCTCCAACCGGCCGAAAGACACGCAACTTCCCGAACTGGATCGCGTATGCGCCGAGAGCCTGCAGGCGACCAATGCGTTTCCGCCGGGTGTGTCCACGGCCATCTCGTTACCGGCATTGACCACAGGGCGATATGTCATCTCGGCGAAGCCGTCTGCCAGGGATGAGTTGAGTATCATCTACCCGGATGCCAGCGCTCCCGTTGGGTGGAGCAAGCAGCCAACAGTTTTTTCCCGCGCCCGTGCGCTGGGTTTTAACACCGCATTGGTCGGGTGGTACCATCCCTACACCCGTCTCTTTACGAACTGTCTGAACTACTCCGTGTGGTATCCCTATCCGCCTTACCAGCCCGACCGGAGCGAAACAGTTCTGAGCAGCATGATCACCCAGATTTGGTCATTGATGTCACCCCTGCAACAGCGCTGGATGCAGATCGATCTCTACCAAAACTCGCTGGAAAACTCGCGTGACCTCGTGAAAGACGGCCGCTACGGACTGGTGTTTCTCCATTTACCGGGGCCGCACTATCCTGGTATTTATGATCCAGCCAATGGAGCGTTCACAATTATGAGCTTCTCCCGCATCCGTGGCTATTTTCAGAACCTGCAGTTGACCGACAAAACGATGGGGATCCTCCGCCGTGACATGGAACACGCCGGCCAGTGGGACCGCTCCTGGGTCCTCGTCAGTTCCGACCACTGGTGGCGCGATGCCCGGGGTTATGACGGCCAACTTGATTATCACGTGCCGTTTATCCTGAAGGCACCGGGGAAGAATCAACCGATGATCTACGGCGCGCCTCTCAATACAGTGATCTCCCAGGATCTGGTTCTGGCCATCCTGCGGAAGGAAATCTCGACAATTCCAGAGGCGGTCACCTGGCTGGATACGCATCCGGCTCCGCCGGCCCCAAGTTACGCAGTCATGATGCTGAGATAAGTGGTGGCCCCACAACAGAGGCCTCCCTCCCAAGCGCGCTGATTTGGCTTCTCCCGGGCCAACTTATTTGCTATAAGTAAGGAGACTCGTGCTGATGAGAAGCGTTGTAGCACATTCGTTTTCCTGGTGTCGATTCATCAAGATGTTTCGACTCGCAGCGGGAATTGTCGCCCTGACGGCTCCGCTGCGGGAGCTGCCCGCCCAATCTTTCATTCAACAACCCCAGGGCGGCACACGGTATCCGGGGGACGGCTTTCTTCTTTCGTGTGTTGTTGCGGGGGATCCACCACTGACCTACCAGTGGTTTCAAGATGGCAATCTTCTTGCGGGCGCAACCAATAGTCAGCTGTTCCTCACCGATCTGGCACTGACTGCCGCCGGCAATTATACTGTGATCGCCAGCAATGGATCGGGCAGTAGCACGAGTGCCCCAGCTGCGCTGGTAATCCTTTCCGACACCACCATCACGAGTACGATCCAGGACGTACGGCATGTCGTGATTTTCATGCAGGAGAATCGCTCGTTTGACCACTACTTCGGCACGCTTAAGGGCGTGTGCGGGTTCAGCGACCGTAATGCCTTGCAATTAACGAATGGGAATACGGTGTTTTTCCAGCCGCAAGGTTCCAGCTATGTCTTGCCATTTCATTACACACCACAATGCCTGGACGATGTCGAGCACGACTGGGGCGCCGGGCATGAAGTATGGAATTCCGGTCATTGGGACCGCTGGCAAATCAACGGCCCAAGCGCCATGACGTATTTCACACGTGATGACTTGCCCTACTACTACAGCCTGGCGGAAGCCTATACTCTCTGTGACGCTTACCATTGCTCGGTAATGGGGCCAACGTTTCCCAATCGCCTGTACTTGATGACCGGCATGATGGATCCCAACGGCACCGGCGGTGGACCGCGATTGGATAATAGTCTCCCACCATTCGGTTTCACTTGGACAACCTATCCCGAACGGCTCCAGGCAGCAGGGGTTAGTTGGAAAGTCTACCAGCAGTTCAGCGATTTCTTCCCGCTCAACGCCCTCGATTGGTTCGCCCAGTACCGTTTTGCTCTGCCGGGAAATCCTCTCCACGACAAGGGCGTCGCCTTGGTAAACAACCTCGTCTCGGCGTTCCAAGCGGATGTCGCCAATGATACACTGCCACGCGTCTCTTGGATCATCCCGCCCTGGTCCTTATCGGAGCATCCACCTTACTCCCCTGCCAACGGCGAGCGGTTGACGAAACAACTCCTCGATGCGCTTGCCTCAAACCCAACGGTGTATAACTCGACAGTCTTTATCCTTACTTATGACGAGGCGGGTGGCTTTTTCGACCATGACCCGTCGCCAGTGCCACCTCCAGGAACGCCCGACGAATTCATCATTGGCGAGCCAATCGGTCTCGGGGTACGCGTGCCCACAATTTTGGTATCGCCTTGGACGCGTGGCGGCTATCGCTGCTCGCAGGTGTTTGACCATTCATCGGTCATTCGCTTTCTTGAGACTTGGACGGGTGTGCAAGAGCCGAACATCAGCGCCTGGCGTCGGCAGGTCTGCGGGGATTTGACATCCGCTTTCAACTTCACATCCCCCAACGCTGATTATCCGTATCTGTCGACTGTCCCAGCGATTAATTGCTCTGATGGCAATTCGCCTTCCGCGCCCGCACAGCAAACCGTCCCTACGCAGGAGTCCGGTGCGCGGCCCGACCGCCCGCTGCCGTATCAACCGAACGCCGTCTCCCTTATCGATTGCGGCGCGGGTCAATTCGGGATCACCATGACAAACGCTGGGGCCGCGTCCATCCATCTCGCGATCTACCCCAATGCATACCGGACCGATGGCCCGTGGCAGTACGATGTCGACGCCAACAATTCCGTGAGTGATGGCTTTGATATCATTAGTTTTGGTGGCGGCCTGTACGACCTCACGTGCTACGGGCCGAATGGCTTCCAGCGGCGATTCGCCGGCAACGTGAATGCAAACTGCAACCAGGTCGAGTTGACTTCCGCCATCGACCCAGTTGCCGGCACCATTGCCCTTTTCATGCAGAACCTAACGACATCGACAGTCGTTTTCACAGTTACCAACGACTATCCAACCGGCGGCCCATGGACTTACAACGTTCCAGCGGGAAGCACGGTCACCGACACATTTCCCGCAGTCGCGAATAACAACGGCTTGTACGATCTGACCGCGACGGCTGACAGCGATGCGCTCTTCGTTCGCCGACTTGCCGGCCATATCGAAGCCGTCGACTTCTCTTTCGTGGTTACTCCCAATACCCAGTCCGTAACCGTTGGCAGCAATGCGACGTACGCGATAACAGTGGGGGCGATCACCGGATTTGGTGGGGGCGTGGTTCTTTCTCTGGGTAACCTGCCCACAGGTGTCAACGCAGTTTTTGATCCACCGTCGGTCGCCGGGTCGGGGACTTCGACTTTATGCCTATCGGTTTCCGGCGACGCTATGCTGGGCAGCTACCCACTGACCATCACGGCTACCAGTAGTAATATCACGCACACCGCCAACATTATGTTGACGATCGTTCCTCTCGATACAGATGGCGATGGAGTTCCAGATTCGTGGACGCAGCAGTACTTCGGGAGTTCAACCGGTCTGGTGTCCAACCTTTCCATGGCTTATCAGGATGCTGATGGCACCGGTCAGAACAATCTGTTCAAGTACGCTGCCGGCCTTGATCCGACCAATCCAGCCTCCGTGTTTATGCTGCAGATCCAGAATGTGCCCGGCCAGCCCAACCAGAAAACGCTCATCTTCGGCCCCCGCGCCAACGGTCGCACGTACATCGTTGAATCGAACACTGACGCGGCCAAGGGCAGTTACTTGGCGCTCGGCAGTTTCGGTGGACCGCAGACCAACGGCAATCAAGTGACTGTCACCGATCTGAATGCCGTCGGGACACAAATATTCTACCGTGTCCATATCACGTATCCCTGAACGTCGCAGGACAAAGGGCAGGGGACATGAGGCCGGGAGAATTGGTGGGCCCGGTAGGACTCGAACCTACGACCAAGGGATTATGAGTCCCCTGCTCTAACCAACTGAGCTACAGGCCCACAGCGCAAGTGTCTGCAGAATGAGAATCCGTGGTTCCGAGGATCGCCATCGCGATTTCCTTTGGTGCAAGAAACCTGCAGCATACTACGCAATCCGTGAGCGTGGTTGCAAGCAATCAGGCATCCGCTGAAAACCGGCAGCGTGAGACCAAGGTCGCTGCCGTGGCAGGGTGCATCTTGGTCCGAGTAGTGACGATGTCAGATTCCCTGTATTGACGTTGGGATGTCGTTCCGCTATGAACCTGTGGGTCGTGGCGCCATTTTATGCGATGATGACCTGCTGATCGGGGACAACCACTCGCGCCAGAGAGAATTGAGAGGAAAACGTGTCGTGCTAAAAAGCTTCCGGATTTTGGCTGCAATTATCGTGCTGGGCATGGCGGGAGCGGGTGCCTTGGCGACCCAGATCACGCCTGAAACCATCTTTAAGTTCTCCGGACCTGACGGCGGCTTACCGCAGTCCGAGCTGGTGAAGGGCAACGACGGACTGCTTTATGGGACAACCGGGGAAGGCGGGGCTCACAACACCGGGACCGTCTTCAAAATCACGACGGCGGGCGCGTTGACCACGATCTACAGCTTTACGGGCGGCTCCGACGGTTGTAGCCCGCGCGCGGGAGTGATCCAGGGCAGTAACGGATTCTTCTATGGGACGGCCTCCGGCTGCGGGACGAACGGCTTTGGCACGATTTATCAGGTCGACTCAAATGGCGTGTTTACCACGCTCTACACTTTTACCGGCGGCATCGACGGCGGTGTCCCCGATATCAAACTGGTAGAGGGGAACGACGGACTTTTCTACGGGACCACCACCGGGGGTGGCGTGAACGGCACCGGCAGTGTGTTCACTGTCAGTTCCGTGGGCACATTCACGACGCTTTTCAGCTTTGACGGTACCGACGGCGGCAGGCCTGCGGCGGGTCTGGCGCAAGGTAGCGACAGCAATTTCTACGGCACAACTTTCTTCGGCGGGACGAATGACCACGGCACGGTGTTCCAGATTACCCCGGCCGGAACGTTGACCACCTTGTTTCAGTTTGCCGACAACACGAATGGGGATTTTCCAGAAGCGCAACTTATCCAGGGTAGCGACGGCCTTTTCTACGGAACAACCTCGGACGGGCCGCGCGGCGATGGCACCGTCTTCAAGATCACTACGGCTGGCACGCTGACGACGCTGCATAATTTTGCCGCCGGCGAAGGGAAAGACTCACGGGGCGTGCTTGTTCAGGGACGCGACAGCTTTTTTTACGGGATGACCCTGGGTGGAGGGAACCGATTCGGGACCGTGTACCAGGTCACGTCCAACAGCGTGTTCACGTCGCTCTACAGCTTCAACGGTGGTACGGATGGCGCGTTTCCCTACGCCGGGCTGATCCAGGGCGACGACGCCTTCTTTTACGGGACGACAGCCTTCGGGGGCGCAAAGCTCCACGGCACCGTATTCCGGTTTGGGATTTTCCCGGCCGGGACGTACAACGGCCTCGCGGTCCAGACCAACGCGCCAACGTTTGACAGTTCAGGTTCGATTACGCTCTCCCTCACTGCCACGGGTTCTTATACGGCAAAGCTGACGATCGGCGGCGTGCTCTCCGCCTTCAAGGGCCAGTTCGATGGGACAGGGAATACGACGAATACGATCGCGCGCAAAAACCTGAACTCGCTTCAACTCATCATGCAGTTGAGTGAGGCTGGCGGGACCAATCAAGTCATCGGCACCGTGTCGGATGGTGTGTTCACGTCTCAGCTGCTGGCTGATCTGGGTGGGTTCGGTAAAAACTTCCGCTGCCCGTTCGCGGGGAAGTTTACTTTCGTCGTGCCGCCAGTTGATACCACCGATACGAATTTCCCCCAGGGATATGGCTATGGGACATTGACGATATCAAAAACCGGCAAGGGCAGCCTACGGGGCGTGCTTGGCGATGGGACGAAGATTTCAGGCACCGCTCCAATATCATTGCTTGGTTCATGGCCGTTCTATGAGTTGCTCTATTCCAAGAAAGGGTTCTCCCTTGGGCGGATTGCCTTTACTGGCACCAATGTGATCGACGCCGCACTCGACTGGCAGAAACCGCCGGTGCCAGGGGACCGCTTCTACTCGGGCGGATTCACGACGTTGGTCTCCCTGGCGGGCGGATTGTACCTCAAGCCGAATTCGTCGACCAACTCCGCGGGTCTGTCGGTCGCGGGTACCAACGTGGTCACGTTGGGCGGGGGCAACCTTGTGAGCAACATCGTAAAGACAGTGGTCGTCGATGCTTTCGGGAATGTCACAGTCTCGTCGCCCGGCAGTGAGAAGCTGGCGTTATTTGTGGTACCGCAGACCGGGCTGTTTAGCGGCAACTTCGTCGATACCGCTATCAACAAGTCTCCCATTGTCTTTACCGGGCAATTGGTGCAAACGAATCATTTCGGCGGAGGCCTCTTTCTGGGAACGAACGATAGCGGCTTCGTGACGATCATGCCATCTCCGTAACGCATGTTGGCCCACGCACTGCCCAAGAAATCTCTGGTCAAGAAAAGGCCTCACGTGTAGGCTGGTACGTGTCAGGGTCGCGGCCTTTAGCGTAAGGAAATCAAATGTTTGCGAATGTCCAAGAATATTACCACGCCACCTCGCTTCGTGACGCTCTGAAGAAGCTGATGAAGAATGACGGGCAGGTCCCCGTCCCAGTGACAGGCGCGTTTCACCTTATCTCCAGCAAGTTGAGAGCAGCGACCTGCTTGGTGGACATTTCGGCGGTCGACCTCAATTATGTGAAGGTCGAAGGCAAAAAGCTCGCCATCGGCGGCGCGGCGACCTTCCAGCAAATCGTGGCCTCGAAAGAGTTGACCGAGGCGCTCAATGGTCTGTTGCCAAAGGCGGCGCAGGCCTATTCCACGAGAATCCAGCGCAACATGACGACCCTGCAGGATGTGCTGTTCGGGTACGCGACCTTTTTCGATTTGCTCACGGCCCTGCTGGCGCTGGACACGCAAGTGACGGTGCAGGGAAAACAGAAACGCGTCGTGCCGTTGGCCAGCTTCTTCAGCAAAGAGAACCGGGCAATCTTGAGTAATTCGGAAATCGCGGTGGATTTCTCCGCCAAACTGCCGAGCGGCGACGTTGGCGCGTCGCTGCAGCGCGTAGCCCTGACCGACGGCGACGCGGTGGCGATTTTGAATGTAGTCGCGGTCTTGAAGATGACCGGAAAGAAATGCAGCGAAGCGCGCATCGCCGTGGGCGGCGGTTTACCCGCCCCTGTGCGCTTGACTGCGCTGGAGCAAGAGTTGACCGACAAGCCGCTCGACGCCGCGCTGGTGGAATCCGTCAGCGCGAAGGCCGCCGATTTGATTCAGCCGGTGTCCGACGTTCGCGGCAGCGCGCAGTATCGCAAGCAAATCTGCGGCGTGCTGGTGCGTCGCGCTCTTGCGGAAGCGTATCAATTTGCCAAAGGGAGGTCACTGTGAGCTTACACGTCACCGTTAACAACGAATCAAAAGATTTCCCGTGTCAGCCGACGGACACGCTGCTCGACATTTTGCGGCGCGAGGGTTATTCGGGTGTGAAAGTTGGCTGCTCGAACGGCGACTGCGGTATTTGCGCCGTCTTGCTGAACGGGCGGACGGTCAACTCCTGCGTCGTGCTCGCCAAGCATTGCGAGAACAAGACGATCGGGACCATCGAGGGCCTGTCCGCAAAAGACGGGACGCTCCATCCTCTGCAGAAGGCGTTCCTTGATGAGGGTGGAGCGCAATGCGGTTTCTGCACCCCCGGTCTGATCCTCTCCGCGAAAGAATTGCTCGACGAAAACCCGACCCCGACCGATGCCGACGTCCGCGAAGCCCTTTCCGGCGTCATCTGCCGCTGCACCGGCTACGTCAAGCCAATCGCCGCCGTCCTCACCGCGGCCGCCGAAATGCGCAATGCCGCAGGAGCAAAGTCATGAAGGAAGCATCGGTACTTCCCTTTGAAAAAGAATCCGTCGGGACGAGTCCGTGGCGCGTGGACGGGATCGGGCTCGTCACGGGGTCTGCGAAGTTTACCGACGACATTTTCCTGAAGAACATGCTGCATGCGAAGATCCTGGGGAGTCCGCATGCGCACGCGCGCATTCTCGAGATCGACACGGAGGAGGCGGAGAAATTGCCGGGCGTGGTGATCATATTGACGTACAAGAACGTACCGCGCGTGCCGCATACGACGGCGGGGCAGGGGTATCCGGAGCCGTCACCGTATGATGCGTTCATGTTCGATACGAAGGTACGATTTGTCGGTGACCGCGTGGCCTGCGTTGCCGCTGACACCGCCGAGATCGCCGAGCAGGCCCTGAAGCTCATCAACGTAAAGTATGAAGTGTTACCGGCGGTGTTCGATGTGCGCGAGGCGGTGAAGGAAGGCGCGCCGGTCATTCATGATGAACCGGATGCCGACGGAATTCACGACCGCAAGCACAACATCGCGGCGCATTACGACGTCGAGATCGGTAAGGTCGATCAGGGATTGAAGGAAGCGGACTTCGTCGTCGAGGAGGAGTTCGAGACGCAATACGCGCAACATTGTCCGCTCGAACCGCACATCTGCATCGGCTATCTCGACGAGAACCATCGCATCGTGTTACGCACGGCGACGCAAGTGCCGTGGCATTGCCGCCGCATCGTGGCGCAATGCCTGCAGATTCCCGTCAACCAAATCCGCGTCATCAAGCCGCGCATCGGCGGCGGGTTCGGCGCGAAGCAGGAGATCATCCTCGAAGATTTGTGCGCGCTGATCACGGTGCGCACGCGTCGGCCCGTGAAGATCGAAATGACACGTCGCGAGGAATTCATTGCCAGCCGCACCCGCGATCCGTCGATCGTCAAAATGACCATCGGCGTGAAGAAGGACGGCACGTTCACCGCAATGGACCAGCGCGTGACGAGTTGGACGGGCGGATATGGAACGCATTCGCTGACGCTGCTCACGAACGTTGGCAGCAAGACGTTGCCGTTTTATCGTTGCAAGAATGTGCGGTTCTGGGGCGACTCGGTGTACACGAACACGCCGGTCACCGGCGCGTACCGCGGGTACGGCGCGACACAAGGGGCGTTCGCCATCGAGCAGATGATGGACATCATCGCCGAGAAGTTGAACATCGACCCGATTGAACTGCGCAAGAAGAACCACATCCAGAAGGGCGAGACCAATCCTGTTTTCAGTGCGTTGGGCGAGGGGAAGGAAGGACACGAAAACCCCATCGAAAGCTGCGGCCTGGATGAATGCATTGACCGTGCCGCGGCGGCCATTGGCTGGAAAGAGAAGCATCGCATGTACGCCAAGCGCGACCCGAACGCACGCGTCAAACGCGGCATCGGCCTGGCCTGTTTGATGCAAGGCTCCGGCATCGCGGGCATCGACATGGCGTCGGCGCGCATCAAGATGAACGAGGATGGTTCGTTCAACCTGTTGATGGGCGCAACCGACCTCGGCACCGGCAGCGATACCGTGCTCGCACAGATCGCGGGGCAAGTTCTGGGTGTCACCGTCGATAAGATTCAAACCTACTCGTCCGATACCGACATGACGCCGTTCGACAAGGGTGCGTATGCGTCGAGCACCACGTACGTGTCCGGTGGGGCGGTCAAGAAAGCGGCGGAAGCCTGCCGCGACAAGATCCTCAAGGTTGCCGCCGAGATGTTGAAGGAGGACGTCGCGAACTTGCGGTGCGAAAAGGCGAAGGTCATCAGCAAGTCGGGCAAGGAAGTGCCCTACACCAACATCATCAACCGCTCGCTGTACGGCCAGAACCAGTTCCAGATCGAAGGCGAAGCGTCGCATATCTCCTACGTCTCGCCGCCGCCGTTCGCCGCGCATTTTGCGGAAGTCGAAGTGGACACGGAGACGGGCAAAGTGCGCGTGCTCGATTACGTCTGCGCCGTGGACTGCGGCGTGGCGATCAACCCGAAACTCGCAGAAGGCCAGATGGAAGGCGCGGCCTTGAACGGCCTGAGCTACGCGCTGTGCGAGGAGATGGTGTTTGATGAGCGCGGCCGCATGCTCAACCCGAGCTTCTTCGATTACCGACTGTTCACAACGGTGGATGCGCCCAAGATCCGCACGATACTCGTCGAGACCTACGAACCCACCGGCCCCTTCGGCGCGAAAAGCATCGCCGAAATCGGAATCAACGGCCCGCTACCCGCAGTGGCGAATGCGATTTACGATGCGTGCGGCGTACGGATGCTGAAAGCGCCATTCACACCTGAGCGCGTCCTGAACGCACTGATGGCGAAGAAATGAGTCCACGGATTGAACAAACGATGGTAGTATTGCGTCCAATCTGGCAACCAACAAGAGGAGAACACATGCGAAAGTTTTTAGCATTCACGGTAGCAGCAGTCGTCGCGCTCAGCGCGGCATCGGTGTTTGCGGGAGAAGGTTGTTGCGGAGGCATGTCGAAGAGCAGCGCGAAGGGCTCGGCCTGTGGCGACATGTTCAGCAAGCTGAACCTGACGGACGGCCAGAAGGCGAGAATCGACGTTTTGAAACAGGAGTGTCTCAAGGCGACCTCGACATCGGAATTCCACGCGATGTTCAACGGCGGCCTGGAGAAAATCCTCTCGCCCGACCAGTTGGCCCAGTGGGGAGCCCACAGCTGCAAGGCCAAGGCCAGCGGCGAGTGCCCCTACATGAAATCCACGGGTTCGAAGACCGACAAAGCGACCTAGACCCAGCCGTTTAAAAGTGACGAACCCCGACACGCAGGTGTCGGGGTTTTGTTTTGCATTGATTTGTCGGGGAGCGCGGACTACACAGTTGAGTATGGCGGACGAGAAACCAATTGTTGGACGGACCAAGCACGGCGAGTTGACTCTGGACCAGATCGCGGAACTGCAGCCGGGACTCGGCACGCTCATGCGCGACGTGAGCGACCGTTACTGGATTGCGTACTATGCGGCGAAGGGCGGCAATTGGGAGTTGGCGGCCTATCAGTTGCGCGGCGTCCGCAGCCTGTTCAAGAAGGGCAACCTGACCCGCCCAAAGTACAAGGGCATGGTCGAGAACTACACGAAGAAGATTCTCGACCCGCTCGACCAACACATCGCCGCGAAGAATTTCGCCGAATTCGAGAAGACCTACAACGCGGGGATCACCTTGGCCAACCAGATGCACACCGCAACCGACCACGGCGAGATCGTCTGGAAACTTCCGCCGAATCCTCCGCAACACCTCGACCTCGGCCCGTCCTCCTAGTGGTGCCGGTTTTCCGTGAATTGTTGACGGACACCGCACAAGCCGCTAATCTGTCCATGTTCTAAATTGCCGACGTGGCGGAACTGGCAGACGCGCTGGACTCAAAATCCAGTGCCCGCAAGGGCGTGTGGGTTCGATTCCCTCCGTCGGTACCATTTCAGGACGCGACAGAATTCTCTTCAGGGCCGACTTACGGTGGCTCAGACAGCGGACCGTCTAGGGTCGGGTGCCAATCCTGACTTCTACGTACTCCTTCGGAATATCCATGGTCTCCAAAGGACAATCCATGCCGAGAACACGGAAGGCTTTAAGGACGGCGAGATCCGACGGTGGAAGATCGGCGACCGTAAGCGTCACATCAGTCGCGGAATGGGAGAACTCGGTCACCTTGGATTCCGGTATGTGTGACCTCGGCACCCTGAGAAAAACACTCGGCATGGGCCCGGCAGACGGGGCGGCCTGAACCTCGGTCTGCCATCCCGCTTCCCGGAAGATGGCGTCCAACTGTGAGCCGAAAGCCTGGCTTTCTTCATCGCCAACAACGGTGACCATCGCGATTCTGGAGCCAGCGTAAGGAGCGAGAAGAACCTTCATCTTTTCGTGCTGCTCGGCGCTGATTTGTCGCCACGGGGACGTGCTCTTCACGGCTGGCGAGCTAAAAACGGAATGCGACGGAGACGTAGTGGAAGTAGAACATTTCCCGAGACTGAAGAGGATCGCGAGAACCGCCACAATGACCAGAACCCATTGGACTTTCGAAAGGGGGCGACGATCGCTCATGCCCGGATGCTACCGGAGTTTGCGTGTCCATTCAATCGGAATGCCGGAAACCGCACCCGTCAGGAGCGATGACCACACCAAATCACTTGTGTTTGCTTTGAGGCGTGTGATATGTGAGGCAAATGTTACCCACCAAACAAGGCTCCGTCCGTCTTTTTCGCATCGCCGGGATTGATGTGTACCTGCATTGGTCGTGGTTTCTGGTGGCCGCGTATGAAATTCAGGCGCAGAAGGGAGATTACTCTTCATTGGGTTGGAACGCGTTGGAGTACCTGGCTTTGTTTGTGATCGTGACGATGCACGAGTTTGGTCACGCGCTGGCCTGTCGTCAGGTGGGTGGGCAGGCCAACCAGATCGTGCTGTGGCCGCTCGGCGGCGTGGCCTATGTGGATCCGCCACCCCGGCCGGGGGCAATGTTGTGGAGTATTGCGGCGGGGCCGCTTGTGAACGTGGTACTACTCTTCGTGCTGACTCCAACCTGGTTGATCAGCCGCGCGGCCGCTTGGCCGGAAGCGATGCCGAATTTATATACGCTGGTATTCCACGTCTGGGCGATTAATCTCCTCATCCTCGGCTTCAACCTGCTACCAATTTACCCACTCGATGGAGGCCAGATCTTGCGGTCGCTTTTGTGGTTTGGCCTTGGTCGCGCCCGCAGCTTGACGGTTGCGTGCTTCGTTGGATTTGTCGGAGTAGCAGGCGTAATCCTCAAAGCCATGCAAGCGCACTCTTTGTGGATAGGGCTAATGGCGACCTTCATTTTAATGAACTGCATCCGCGGCTGGAAGATGGCTCGGGCCATGAGGGAATTGGAGAACGCGCCTCATCATCACGATTTCGCCTGTCCTATCTGCAGGGCCGCGCCACCAGCTGGTGAGTTCTGGCTGTGCGGTCGTTGCCGGAAACCTTTCGACACGTTTGTCTCGCAGGCCACCTGTCCGCATTGTGGGTTGCAGTTCGCCGCGACCAACTGCCTGAACTGCGGCAAGCCCAGTCCCATCGCCACTTGGGCTGTTCACACGCCCGTGCCGCCGGTCATCTAGCCAGATTTGCCCGTTTTCTAGCGACGACGGCTATTCGACCGTTACGCTCTTGGCCAGGTTCCGCGGTTTGTCCACGTCGCACCCACGGAGGACGGCGATGTGGTAGGCGAGCAGTTGCAATGGCAGGACAGTGAGCAGGGGCTCCAGACATTCCAGCGTATCGGGAATGTAAATCACATCGTTGGCTCGCTTGTGGATATTCTCATCGCCTTCGGTCGCCACGACGATCACCGGGCCCTTGCGCGCTTTCACTTCCTCGATGTTGGCCATGACTTTCTCGTAGACCGAGTTCTTCGGACAGAGGAAGACCGACGGCGTGCGGGGATCGACGAGGGCGATGGGGCCATGTTTCATCTCCGCCGCGGGATAGCCCTCGGCGTGGATGTAGGAAATCTCCTTGAGCTTCAACGCGCCCTCCAGTGCGATGGGAAAGTTGATCTGCCGCGCCAGGAACAAAAAGCTGTTGGCGTCGCAGTACTTTTTGGCGATGGTCGCGATCGCGTCGCTCTGCTTGAGCACGCGTTCCATTTTCGACGGGATTTCCTCCAGCCCGCGGAGGATTTCCGTGCCGCGAGTGGACGCGAGATGACGCATGCGGCCCATCAGCACCGCCAGCAGCGTCATGGTCGTGATCTGCGATGTGAATGTCTTGGTCGCCGCCACGCCGATTTCCGGCCCTGCGTGCATGTAGGTGCCGCCGTCAACTTCACGGGCGATGGTCGAGCCGACGACGTTGACAATCCCGAGCGTTTTGTGGCCCTTGCGCCGCGATTCCCGCACGGCGGCCAGCGTATCGATCGTCTCGCCCGATTGGCTGATGGCGAACACCAGCGTGTGCTTCTCGACTGGCGCGTTGCGGTAGCGGAATTCACTCGCGTAATCGCACTCGGTTGGAACGCGCGCAAGGTCTTCCATCAAGTATTCACCGACCATGCCGGCGTGCAGCGCGGAGCCGCAGGCGATGTAGATGACGCGGTCAACCGCGCGTAATTCTCCCGGAGCGAGGTTCAATCCACCAAGGCGGGCGGTTGCTTCGTCGTGGCTAATGCGACCGCGGATGGCGTTTTGCACGGCCTGCGGCTGCTCGTAGATTTCCTTGAGCATGAAGTGTGGGAACTTTCCGCGTTCGACCTCTTCTGCGGCGAATTCCACTTCGCGAATTTGCGGGCTGACAGTCGTGGCCTCGATTGTGGAGACCTGAAAGTCATCGCGTGAAAGCGCGACGATTTCGAAGTCGTTCAGGTACACCACGCGGCGTGTGTGGGCGATGATGGCGCTAACGTCGCTGGCGAGGAAATTCTCGTCCCGTCCGACGCCGAGGAGGAGCGGACTTCCACGGCGCGCTCCGACGATTTGGCCGGGGTGGTCTGCATGGACGACGGCGATGCCATACGTGCCCACGACATCCTTGAGGGCGAGGCGAACGGCTTCGGTGAACGCAGCACCGTCGGTGCCGGGGTTGTCCGCGTGGACTTTCTCATAATGCTCGCCGACCAGGTGGGCGAGCACCTCGGTATCGGTCTGCGAGGTGAACTGGTGGCCTCTGGCGAGAAGCCGTTCCTTAAGGAGCTGGTGGTTCTCGATCACACCGTTGTGAACGAGCGCAATCTTGCCGGATTGATCGAGGTGCGGGTGGGCATTGGCGTCGGTTGGTGGTCCATGCGTCGCCCAGCGGGTGTGGCCAATGCCCGTGTCACCCTTGGCGGGTTGTTTGGCGAGGACGGCAGCGAGATCGTTAATGCGGCCGCTCTTCTTACGAAGCTCGAAAGCTCCCTTGCTATTGATGATGCACAGGCCCGCCGAGTCGTAACCGCGGTATTCGAGACGGCGCAGCCCTTCGAGGATGACATTCTGGGCGGGTTTCTTGCCAATGTAGCCGATAATGCCACACATGGGACGGTCCTTGTCTGAAGTCGCGCGACGATGATTCAACCGCCCGAAACATCCGGGCATCGGCGGCGATGGCGAATCACAATTGCGTGGACTTCGAATCGCGTTTGTTTTTTTACCGCCGACGCTGGTTACTGTATCCAAGTTCAGCAGATTGTCAATTGACGCGATGATGGCGCTTTGACTAGTATCGCGCCATGGCCCCTCTCGGACTCAGACCAGTTAGCCCCACCAATGTTCTCGGTGTTATTATGGGTGGGGGAG
>Ga0247667_1000164_pt1 | contig 27251 bp, 28 predicted proteins | sample CNK08_metaG_FD_183027 | JGI IMG/M metagenome (GOLD analysis project Ga0247667, IMG submission 183027) | Soil microbial communities from Purdue University Martell Research Forest, Indiana, United States - CNK08 | ecosystem: Environmental > Terrestrial > Soil > Temperate forest > Bulk soil... | reverse complement strand
GGGGAACCAGCCAACAGGAGTGTCGCCGAGACGCAGGGTGGCATTGTAGAGCACGACGCGATCGCCGGGCCAAATCTCGCCGTGCGTGGCTTGGAATCGGTAATCCGGCTTGTCGTAATCACAGGTCGTGGCGAAACCGCGGGTGAAAACATAGTGGTCGGCATTTGTCTGCTCGAGGTTCTCCGTATGCACGTAGACTGGGTCGACAAAGCCCTCGGCTTGCTGGGTCTTCAGGGCGCGCGTATCGAAGTTATAATAAAGTGACGGAGAAACCCATTCCTGGGCCGCGCGGTTGAGTCGCACATGCCCCTCCGCCCAGGCTTCTTTCGTCACCGCGTTATACTTCACGTGATCGGCCTGGAGGACGGCATCTTTGTCGTGGATCACGACATGACCGTCGGCGATATAGGTTTTTGACGCCTGGTCGAACTGCATGTTCTCGGCGTCAACGGTCGAGGGTGGACCCAGGTCTTCGGCGGGCGCGTTGGTCGCCGGCTCGTCGGCATACCCGCCTGCCGCCAGCGACAGCAGCGCCACGACCAACAACAGCGGTTTCCCCCCTCTCCTCATAAAAGCGGGCGAAAGCTAACACACCGCCCGATGCGCCAGCAAGGCGAAAGGCTTCTCGCCGCCGCTTATGGAAGCCACACCTTTTGCATCTCTGCGATTGAAAGTCGCAAAGTTGCCCGCGCCCCATTCGCCCCGATCAGTCCGCCACACAAAAGAGGCCCAAACACCCCCGATTTCGATGTCTTCCAGCATCGTGCACGAACCCTGCTATTTACCACTCCTTGTTCAAGAGACGAACGGTGACTCGAATGAAGAAACTGAAAATTCCTCCTGCAAGATTGGGCGAATGGGTTGAGTTCTGCTGGCTTCTCGTGAGCAATCCCACGTTTCAGGCCACCCACAACAAACGTAAAGCCTTCTTCGAATACCAGCTCGGCAAAATCTACACCGCCCATTGCCCCGGGGTGTAGGCCGAATAATTTCAGGCCTCACCCGAACTGATCCGCCTGTTCGCTGCCCAAACTTCCCAATTCTCGTTCCAGCCTGGCGGTTGTTTCCCGCGCGTTTTTGAGCCGGTAGAGTACGTGGCGCTGCAATCGATGACCGTTGGGAAGTCTCGGATGATCAAAGTCATCTTTCGGGTCGTGGGTCATTTTCAGCCGCTGCATCACCCGGGCGGAACGCACATTCGCTTCCGCCGTGAACGAAACGACCTCCTCGAGCCGCAACGTCGAGAAGGCGTACAACAACGCCAGCCGCGCCGCCTCGGTCGCGTAACCCTTCCCCCAAAACTCCGACCGAAACCGCCAGCCGATCTCCGTACACGGTGTGAAGTGGGATTCAAATCGCGGATTGGCCAAACCGGTAAAACCGGCAAACTCACCGCCAATCTCGACCGCCCAGAAGTCCCAACCGCGCTTCGCAATCGCATTCCTTGATCCGGCAAAAAACGCCCGCGATTCCTCCGGAGTCAACTTTCTGGGGAAGAATTCCATCACGCGATCATCGGCGTTCATCTCGGTGAAGTTCGCCAGGTCCGTATCGACCCACTGCCGCAACACCACCCGCGGGCCAACCAGAGGCATCTCGTTCGCGTCGCCGATCGCTCACCTCGCGGCGACAACTTCAATCTCCACCAAGGCGTCCTTCGGCAAGCGGGCAACTTGAACGGTGGAGCGGGCGGGTGGTTCCTTTGTGAAGAACGTGGCATATACTTCATTCATGGCCGCGAAATTGTTCATGTCGCTGAGGAAGACCGTCGACTTCACCACGTTCCGGAAATCCAAACCTTGCGATTGCAGGAGACCACGGATGTTCTCGAGAACGCGGGTCGCTTGCTCGGCAATCCCGCCGGGGACGATATTACCAGTCGACGGCTCCAACGGGATTTGGCCCGCGCAGAAGAGCAAGTCTCCCGCCCAGACAGCTTGGGAATAGGGTCCGACCGCTTTCGGCGCTGCGTCTGTCGCCACGATTTGTCGCTTCATGGATTAATCTCCGGTGCTGGTTGCGGTTTATCTTCCAAGCGCCACGCCAACCAGAGCGCGATTGCGAGGAGCACGGCGTCCTCGGCCAATGCCGTGGTCCCTACTTTCCTCGCGTCAACGGTGCCGAAGCAGCCGCAACGAATGTCATAGCCGTGGGCCAGCGCCCAGCCGATCGCAGCCAGAAAGACAATCATCAGCGCCGCAATCACAAGGGCGCTCGCGCGTTTCCAGATCCCACAGATCAGCATCCCGCCAGCAACCAATTCGATCCATGGCAACGTAATGGCCACGGTATTGGCCAATGCCCGCGGTGGCACATGGTAGTTGGTCACATCCTCGGCGAACTGCTTCAGGTCCGGAACGTGTGAAAACTGGGTTACCTGGAAGTGGTTAACCTGGACATTCCAGATCTTCGCGACGGCCGAAGCCAGGAAGATTCCGCCCAGGATGAGCCGCAGGACCAAATTGATCCACTTCATGGCTGGCCTCCTGTGTGCGTGAGTTGCCCCGCGGTGTGCCAGACGGTCCAGCCGTTAACGAGATGGCGCACATTGTGATAACCGAGTTCCCGAAGCCGGACCATCAATCGGTTGCTCAATTCGCACTCTTCACCGTCACAATAGGTGATGATTTGCGCATCTGGCGTCAGCATCGGCGCGATTTGCGGGAAGTGATCGTCAAAATCCTCCACAGGCAGGCTGATGGCACCGGCAATGTGACCGGCACCGTAGTCGGCCGGGGAGCGGGCGTCGAGAAAGTAACCCGCCCCACTCTTCCACAAACCTTCGGCCTCCTTAAGCGACACTGTGTCCTGGGCCTTCGGTGGCTCCGGCGGCGGCGTGAGCAACGGAATGCGACGCGGGGAAACTGCGTTGGCGGCCAGACCCAGCGCGGCGCCCGCGATCACCATCGCCAGCGCCCGCTGGAAAGTGCGCCGCATGCCTGCCCGCTTACCTCTTCAGAACGGTGACCGTTACGGGTACCGCCACCTTCGGTTGGCTCGATGTGTTTGTCTCGAAGTTGATGACACCCTGCATGGACTGCTTCGGCATCTGCGTGAACTTGGCAACGACCGCGTACGTCTTGCCCGCATCTTTCGTAACCAGTTCGAGATTCAAGTCCTTCACGTTGGTCGACAGATTCTTGATTTCCAGCGGTTGATCGGGCCGGGCTCCCGAGACCTTGATCTCCCGCGACGGCAACGCCTCGGAATTCGTCGAGGAAGCGTCTGTGATTGGCCAATACAACATTGCCGGATCCACGAGCACGTCACCGAGGAGCCGCCCGTTAACGGCGATCACCGCCGCTGGCAGGGGGATGCCCTCCAGGGACAACTTTACGTTCTCGTTAAATTGCCGCGGAGTCCCTTCGTTCTCGACTTCGATGATGACATTCGCAGACTGATCATTTGTGCCTGAGTCGGGCTCAATACGGGCACGCAAGAGTTTATTGCTCGGCTCGGCTTTGCTGATGACGAGCTTCTTGCCGTCCGTGCGACGGACCCGCACGGTCACGTTCGTGATCGTCCCCTGCCGAAGGTTACCCAGTTGGACACTCTGGGGCGTAATATCGAGAATCTGTTTCATTTCGACCTTGATCGACAAACTCGTTTTCGGCGCCTGTGGGTCGTTGGAGGGGACGGTAATGTGTTTCTCGAGCGCACCCCGCTGGCCACTGACGCGGACGGTGAAGACCAGCTCGCCCTTCTCCCCCGGCTTGAGGGAATCCGGCTTCACGCTGGCAACCGTGCAGCCGCAGGATGGCTGTGGCTTCTCAATCTTCAGGTCTCCCGCGCCCGTATTCTGGAACGTAAAGGTTCCTGTGATGGAGTCGACCAGGGAGGTCGTTCCGAAGTCATAGACAGTTTTTTCGAACTGAAGTTTCGGCGCGGGCGCCGTCGCGGCGGCTGACGGGGTATTGGTCCCCGGGGCGTTCGTCCCTTCCGCGCGGGCGCCGCCGATCATCGCCACTGCCCATAACACTGCTGCCAGGAATTCTCGTTTCATGGTGATTTCAATCTCTCCGTTGTTCGTTGAACCAAGGTACGGCGGTCATCTTACGCGAGCACGCCCCTTCTGACAAGCGTTACTCTGCGTGTTCCCTACCTTAAAAGAAGTTGCATTTGACCAGCCTCCGGTTGAAGATTTCCACGCATATTGACAGCGAACATGTCCTTTTTACTCAATCTTTTCCCGCAATCCATGGGCATCCTCGCGACTGCCGTGGGCCTGGGTGACCTCCCGGACAAGGAAATACTCGGGAGCAATCCGGTGGTCGTCACCGCGGGCGCAGTCCTGCTTTCCCTGGGGCTGATTTGCGACCTCTACTTGTTGTTTCGCCTCACGCGATCCTTGGCCATTCGCGAGCCGGCTGGGGACGAAACGTTCCTCAAAATCGAACCAAAACCCTGGGGTGTGCATGACTTGTTATTCGCCGCCGGTGCGCTGGTTATCGCGTGGGTCGCGGCGGAAGGGACGGCTTTGGGGGTATTCAAGCTCGCGCATATGGACCAGGAGGATGCCATCCCGTGGCTCCTGATACTTGACATGTTATTGCGTGTGGTCTTCTTGTTTGGCTTCGTCGCGTTCTTTCGCCGGCGCGGCGTGGATTGGCAGCAAGCCATCGGCCTGCGGCGCAAGCCGGCATTGCACGCCATCGGTTCTGGTGCCATTTTCTTCCTGGCGGTGCTCCCTCCACTTGCCGTCGTCTTTCCAGTTTGTGCGAAGCTTTGTCACGTCTTCGGCATCAAGGATACGCCGCAGGACGTTGCCGACCTGCTGGCCACTTCCGACTCCACCCTCGTGGTCGCCGTCATCGTCGCCTTTGCCATCACCATCGCACCGGTGTTTGAGGAGTTTATCTTTCGCGGCTTCGCCTACCCCGCCCTCAAACAACGTTGGGGAGCCTGGAGGGCCCTCACGCTGGTGTCGGCTGTGTTCGCGGCGATTCATCTTCATGTACCGTCGTTGGGACCGCTCTTTGCCCTGGCGGTCGGGCTGGGGTTGTCTTACGAATTCACCGGTTCCCTGCTGGCCCCGATCACCATGCACGCGCTGTTCAACGCCACCAATGTGGGAATGCTCTTGTACGTTCGCTCTCACTCATGAAGCCCACACCGAAAGAAAAAACCCGCGTTCATGACCTCGGCGAATTCGGTTTGATTCACGAATTGCGAGGCGTTATCGGTCCGGCGCGAGGTTCCGTGGTAGTCGGGATTGGCGATGACTGCGCGGTGCTGCGGGGTGGCCACTCCGACAAGTATCTGCTCTACACCTGCGACCCGGTCGTGGAAGGCGTCCATTATCAACGAACCGATCCGCCCTGCCGGGTCGGCTGGAAGGCTATGGCTCGCAACCTCAGCGACATCGCCGCGATGGGCGGAGTCCCGGTTTGGGCTGTAGTCAGCATCGGCTTGCGGCGGAATATGCGCGCGCACTGGGTGAAAGAGTTGTATGCGGGACTGCAAGCCGCAGCCCGGAAGTTCGGCTGTCAAATCGTCGGCGGCGACACAACGCACGTGAAGCACGAGCAGTTCGTGGTGGTAGCGCTCATCGGAGAAGTCGAACGCTCGCGAATGACGCCGCGGAGCGGGGCCAAGGTCGGCGATTCGATATTCGTGACCGGCGCGCTCGGCGGCTCGCGACGCGGTAAGCACCTCACATTTACGCCGCGCATCAACGAGGCGCGCTGGCTGGTCGGCAACTTCCCGGTGCATGCCATGATCGATCTCAGCGATGGCCTGTCCAGCGACCTACAACGGCTGGTCGAAGCGAGCCGGCCCGGTATTGGATTTGAAATCCATGCGGCGGAAATCCCCATCGCTCGTGCCGCCCGCGGAAGCCTGGCGGCGGCGCTCCATGACGGCGAGGATTTCGAGTTGCTCTTTACCATCGACCCGCGCCAGGTTACGACGCTCCGCCAAAAATGGCCGCGCAAGTTTGACCTTGAGTTGATGGAAATTGGCCGCGTGGTTCGCTCGCGTCAGCCAGTTACATTGATTGCAATGGATGGATCTCGCAGACCCTTGAAATCGGTTGGTTATGATCACTTCGCAACGAGTTGAAACGCGCAGCCTTGAAGAAACCCTGGAGTTTGGCGGGCGACTGGCCCGGGAACTTCAGCAAGGCGACGTCATCGCCTTGTCCGGTGAACTCGGCGCCGGCAAGACCGCGCTCGTCAAAGGCATCGCGCGCGGGCTCGGCATCACCGTGGACGTAACCAGCCCCACGTTCACGCTGATCCATGAATACAACGACGGTCGGTTGCCGCTATTTCACATCGATCTCTATCGCCTCGACAGCGTCCTGCAGGCGCTGGCAGTCGGCATTGAAGATTACCTGGGTGGCCCGGGTGTCACGGTGGTCGAATGGGCGGAGAGGATTGCGCCGTTGTTGCCGCCGCACACAATCCGAATCCATATGGAATCGCTGGGTGAAACCACGCGCCGCATTGAAGTCGCATGATCACCCTGGCTATTGATACTTCGACGCCGCGCGGTGCGGTCGCACTCTTGCGTGATGACACACCGCTCGCAGAGGCAACCTTTGACCGCACCCAGCCGGGCCAGAATCTTTTCGACGCGGCCGGGCGACTTCTGGCGGGGAACCAACTCAATGTTGATGATATTGGCCTGCTCGCCGTGGGACTTGGTCCTGGATCGTTCACCGGAATCCGGGTCGGCATCGCTGCCACCAAGGGGCTCGCCCTTCCTCGCAAACTACCGATCCAGGGCACGAACAGTTTTGACGCGCTGGCGTTGACCGCGTTGCCGCAGCTGCCACGGGATTGTCCCCAACTCTGTGTCCTGGGCGATGCGCGGCGGGACGAGATCTATTTTGCGTTGTACGATCAGCAGGGTCGTTGCGCGAAACAATGCCAGATTGCCACGCTCGTGGCTGTCGCCGATGAAATCCACCATCCGATTTGGTTTGTCAGCTCCGAGATTGAGCGATACAAGGACGATATCACGACGCTCTTCGGCGGATTCGCGACGATTTGCGAAACGCCTGTTTTCCCCAGCGCAGCGGCGGTGGGGTGGCTGGCGTACCACCAGTTTCACGACCAGGGAGATCGCGGCGACGAAGAGTTGGAACCCATTTACCTGCGCGCGACAGAATATAAAACAGTTTGAGAAATTGTGTTAAGATTTAATCGAATTATCGAGAAACGCTTATGCCGAGAATGGACGAGTACGAAATAAAAGAAACCGGCCAAAAGGCCCTCCATATCAATCTGGACGCCACGAAATACGGCACGTTCGCCGAGATCGGCGCGGGCCAGGAGGTGGGCCGCTGGTTTTTTCGTGTCGGGGGCGCAGCGGGAACGGTCGCCAAGACAATCTCCGCCTATGACAAAACGGTCAGCGACGCCATCTACGGTCCCGCCGAGCGTTACGTCAGCCGGAAACGACTCCAGCAAATGCTCGATTATGAGTACAATCTGCTGTTGGAGCGTCTCAACGCCGACCGTGGCGACAAGACCAATTTCTTCGTGTTCGCCGATACGGTCGCAGCCCGCAGCTTCACGCACCGCGATGATTCTAACGGCTGGCTCGGCATCAAATTCCAGGCCGCGCCACGCGCCGAGCCGTCGGAAGTCCTGATCCACGTCCGTTTGCTCGACGAGGAAAATGTGCGCGAGCAGGAAGCGCTCGGCATTATCGGGGTCAACCTGATTTATGGTGCGCTGTTCCAGCATGAGAATCCCCGCCTGCTCATTACTTCCCTCTTCGACCAGCTCAGCAAGAGTCGTATCGATGTTGACATGATCAAGTTTTCGGGACCCGGTTTCGCCAATGTGGACAATCGGCTCATGAGCCTGCAATTGGTGGAGCAGGGACTGACGGAGGCGGTGATGTTCACCACCGACGGCGAGGTGGTCCAGGCGTCGGAAGTACTTTACAAGAAGCCCGTGCTGGTCGAGCGCGGCACGTTCCGGCCGGTGAACAACCTGCACGTTGACCTGCTCGAATGTTCCCGCCGCCAGTTCATGGCCGATTCGCCCGAAAACAAGAACGCGGTCGTGCTGATGGAGATCACGATGCGCAACCTGCTGCAAAACGTGAAGGTGCAGCCGATCGACTTTCTGGCGCGTGTCGATGCCATGGGCACCATCGGACACACCGTCCTGGTCACCAGCCACCAGGAGTTTTATCATTTGGTCGATTACCTGCGCCGCACCACGAGCAGCTCCATTGGTATCGCCGTCGGCATGCCGACCGTGCAGGAATTAATCGACCCGCGCTATTACGCGACTCTGCCGGGTGGGGTCCTATCCGCCCTGGGCCGGCTTTACAATGGACCTGTAAAGCTTTACGTGTATCCGAAAGAGGAAAACGGCAAACTCATAACGGTCGCTAACATGCCCGTCCCCGCCGACCTGGCGCCTCTGCACGATTATTTATTGGTCAACCATCTCATCGAGGATCTGCAGGGCGTCAACAAGGACTATCTGAAGATCCATTACAGCGATTTGTTGAAAAACATCCGCAGCGGCGACCCATCGTGGGAAACCATGGTCCCTCCCTCAGTCGCCCAACTCATCAAATCCGGCAAACTCTTCGGTTACGGCGGGGGAAACGAGGAATAGCGCCGGCGCAACGAGGTCGCGGAGCCGGCTCACCCTTTCATGCCGGTAAGCGTAACACCCTGGATGAAGTATTTTTGGGCGAAGAAGAAGATGATGATGACGGGGAGGATCATGAGGAGCGAAGCGGCCATGAGCATGCTGGTGGTTATGCCCGCTTCCACGTTGAAAGCGAATAGGCCCAACGCGAGCGGATAGAGGCGCTGGTCCTGGAGGTAAATCAGCGGGGCCATAAACTCGTTCCAACTGGCCATGAACGTGAAAATCGAAATCGCCGCGAGCGTCGGCTTGACCAGCGGCAGCATGATGTGCCAGTACACACGCCAGAAGCCGCAGCCGTCGATTTTGGACGCATCTTCCAGGTCGCGCGGGATGCCCCTCAGGAATTGACGGAGCAAAAAGACGTTGAACGCGCCGCCGAAAAAACTGATGATCCACAGTGGATACAGGGTATTGTACCAACCGAGAGCGCGGACGATGAGGAACAGAGGAATCATCGTCACCTGCATCGGCACCATCATCGTCCCCAGCATCAGCGCGAAACAGAAGTTGCGGCCCGGCCATTGCAACCGCGCGAAACTGTAGGCCACAAGCGAAGAACTCAGCAGCGTGCCGCAGACATTGAGGATCACAATGAACAGGCTCGTCGCCATGTAGCGCCAGAACGGCATATGCTGAAGGGCCAGCTTGTAGTTGCGGAGCATCTTCGAACCCCAGGCACCGGCTTGCGTATTCCGGTCAATTTCAATCGTCACCTTGATCTCGTTTGGGCCGGTCACCGGGCTCGGGCCGATTTCTCGCAATAACTTCCACGTGCGAATTTTGTTCGTCTTGTCATCCGGGCCCGGTTCCTGCCACGTGCCGACGCTCCAACTGGTAAAATCGGCCAGGTCGTAGGTCTGTTCGGCCTGATATCTCTTCCCGAGCTTCTCGATGTACACCGTGAGGGGATGCCAAGTGTCGTCGTTGCGGAGGTACAACTGCAGGCGATAAAGACGGGCGATGGGGTAACTCGTCTGGAACGTTTGCGACAGCGTCACCTTGTCGCCGTGTGTGAAGTCGTAGCGGAGTTCGGCATGCGGCTCGTTCTTGTCCTCTACCTGCACGAGCTTCGCTTCACCGGTCCCACCGACCTGCCACCCGGCGGAAACTTTGTCAGGGGCGATGAGCTGGTCCTCCTGCAGATCGTATGAGCGTGCGCGCAACTGGCCGATCAGCAGCGCGCGGCGAATCTGCCCCAGAACATCGGTCACCATGGCAGCATCGACGCGCTGGGTTGCCTCGGCGACGAGTGCGTTAGAATCCCAGATCGTCACGGGCATCGTGGTCTGCAACTTCTGGAATGCACCGCGCGCCACCTGCTTGATGGCCACGGCGCGATCGATCTCTGGCGGCCAGGGGTAGTCCGTCTTCTGCAGGTGCGTTTCCAGCACGGGCAACAACTCTTCCAGGTGCTTCCCTGCCAAATCCTCATAATACCGCGTGTCAATGTAAGGCGATTTGATCTGCGGGATCGGTCGTTGCGGCCACACGTGCATTTGCTCAACAAACATCTCCCGATCCACTTTGACCGAGGTGGTGGCCATCCAAAGAAACGGCCACGCAAAAATGATCGTTCCGACGACCAGCAGCACGTAGACCCAAACGCGTCGGCAGAACTCGACGAAGCGGTAGTAACCCGAACTGCGTGTTTGCGCGACGGTCTCGTTCATCCTTCCTCGTAATAAACCCAGCGGTCCTGGAGCTTTAGCTGAAGGAGCGTCAACCCGAACACGAGGATGAACAGCACCCAGGCCATCGCAGCGGCGTAGCCCATTTGCAGGTAGCGAAATGCGCAATTGAACAACTGGTAGGTATAGTACAATGTCGAGTTCACAGGTCCGCCCTGGGTCATGATGTAGGCCTGCACAAAAATCTGGATGGTGCCAATCATGCCCATGATGAGATTGAAGAAAATGTACGGCGACATCAGCGGCAGCGTGATGTGAAGAAACTGTTGCCAGACACTCGCTCCATCGAGCGATGCGGCTTCATAGTAGCTCTCGCTAATGCTTTTCAGTCCCGCAAGCCAGATGATCATGCCGCCGCCCGCGCCCCACAAACCCATCAAAATCAGCGCGGGCTTGCTGGTACTCTCGTCCTGCAGCCAGTTTGGGCCATGGATGCCGACGGAGGACAGCACGTTGTTGAGCAAGCCACCGTTCGGCGTGAAAATCCAAATCCACAAAATGCTCGACGCCACAATCGGCACAATCGAAGGCAGGTAGAAGAACGTTCGCCACACGGCCACCCCGCGCACTTTCAGGTTGAGCAACAAGGCGATCCCCAAGCCCAACGCCATGCCCAGCGGAATCCCGATGAACATGTAGAGAGTGTTCCCTATCGCCTTCCAAAACAACGGGTCTTTCGTGAGCAGCCAGCCGTAATTATTGAAGCCGATCATCCGGGCCGGGTGCAAAATGTCGTAATCACAAAAGCTGATAACAATCGAAAACAGAATCGGCCCGCCGGTGAAGACGATGAAGCCAACAATCCACGGCAAGGCGCAGAGCCACCCGCCCTTCCACTGCGAACGAAAATAAGCGCTTTGCACGCCTTCGACGTCGCCGCTGCGCTTTGCCAGTGCGCCTCCACCCACCACCCGCAAGGTGTTCCCGATCCGCCGGCGAAAGTCCGCCTTGGTATCCCAGCAATAGATGCCGACGGCCGCTCCGATTAGAAGCGCGCCGTACAAAATAAAAAACACATTCCAATTGATGAGGACGCCGCGTGGCGGGCTGAGGACGCGGTCAAGTTCGTGCTGCACGACGCGCGTGCCGTAGTCCAACGCCGCTTGCGGCGTCAGTTTATGGTATAGCGCGTCCTCGGTGCGGTCTCGTTGTTGGTTCCACAGCAACTGGCCCACGGGCGTCACCGGTCGATATGGCTGGCCTTCCAGCAAATCGTTAAAGACCTGCACCGCCGCCCCGACTTTGGGGTCCATCCCGCGCTCATTGACGACGTACTTGTCGAAGAGCCAGGCGTTGATCTTCCTGTTCGCGTTTTGGGTCGGGACGAAGACGCGGCCCTGGCTGACCATTGATAGCCGCTGGCTTTCGGCCATGATTTCCTGGGCTCGCTGGCTCACGAGGAAACGAATGAGTTCCCAAGCGCCTTCTTTGTTCTTTGCGGTCGAAGGGATCGAATAGCACCAGCCGCTGACCCATGAACACACTTTGCTGCCGGCGGCGAGTTGACTGGCGGGGATTGGCGGACGCGCCATGCCGTAATTCAAGTTGCGCCCGAACTGGGCGACGTTGTCGGTGATCTGCCAGAAGCCGTCGATTTTCATGGCGACCTTGCCGGTGATGAATGGATCGAGGTCGCCTGCTTGGAACGTCGATTGAAAGGCGTTCACTTTTTCCGCGCCGCCCAGGTCATCGTCGAGCCTGCTCATCCAGGTGAGCGCCTCGACGATCTTCGGATCGTTCAACGTGCACCGCTTGCCGTCGGGACTCATGAATCGCCCGCCGTTCATCCAGGCGTAGATGTAAAGCCAGGAGTTACCGTAGTTTGGCGCAAAGCCCAGGCGCGTGATGTGGCCTTGCGCGTCGTGTTCGGTGAGCTTGATGGCCATTTGCTCAAGCTCTTCCCACGTTTTTGGTGGACGTCCCTCCCCTTTCGCGTCAACGTAACCCGCTCGCTTGAGCAGGTCCTTGTTGTAGAACAGCGTGCGGTTGTCCACCTTCTCAGGAATACCGTACAAACCCCGCTGGCCCGTGAGCGGGTCGTGGTAGACCACTTCGTCCCAGCACGAGTCGTAAAAATCCTCGGCACGAATCGCGTCGGGCCGTCCGCTGGCGGCGTCTTTCGCCACGAATTCATCCAACGGGTAAAAGGCGCCGCGCGCGGCCCATTCCGTGACGGCGTAGCGGTCGAAGACGATCACGTCGGGCGGCATACCACCCGCGACGCTCACGAGGAAGCGAGTCGGGTCTTCGGTCTGCGGCCGCGAAGCGCCCTGGCCGCTGACGAGACGGTAACGGGGCTTGGAAGGGTCTTTCGCGTGGGCCTGGTCGCTTTCCTCCTCGAACACGCGGATGGCATCATCGAGCGCATCGGCGACAGGACCGCCGCCCCGGGCCGAAAAACTGATTTCTACGACGCCTGGCTCGGGGGCCCTTGCGGAACGGGATGGCGCCAGCAGCCACAAGGCGGTGAGGATCAGTGCGGATAAAAGAGCGACTTTCCAGATGCTCATTATGGTGTCGGGTTCGCAATGCGGATTCTTATCGAAACGCTTTCACAAGTCAAGCGGCGCAGCCAGTGTAGCCCCAAAACTAGACAAAAACAGTCTTCTCCAGTAGGTTGCCAAGAACCAGTGACGCCGACACGACTACTTGCGGGAGCTTGGCTCGTCGCCAACTTCGCCGGTTCTGTTTTTGGAGGACAGGACGAGACTGATCCCACTTTCCCCTCCCCGCCCCTTACAATTCGGGAGGCATCGGCGCTGACAAATGCGCCAACAGCGGCCACGGCAACGGTGGTGCCGGAGCCGGCTCTTCCGGAAGTGACGGTTCCCAAACCCGCCCAGATTAATATCCCGTCGGCAACCGACGTTCAATCCGGGCCGGTGGCCCCGGCTTGGCGTCCGCAGCCAACGTTACCTCCAACCACGCACGGTTTGCTCTTAAGATCGATGCAGTCTGGACCTGCGGGTCCGCAAGAGAGACTGGCTTCTATCGCGCCTCCACCGTCACGGGCTTCGCTCACGAATGCGGCAACCCCCGACGTTGCGATCTCATCCTCAACGAACTCGCCGGCCGACCAGTCAAATATCTGGCAAAGAAGCGCCCCGTCTCTGGGCGGTGTTGACTATCACTGGTAGCTCAAACGTCCAAGTCCACTGGCGATTCAGCAAAAATGGGGTAAATTGTGTCTAGACGGGTTAAGAGAATGTCCGACCTAAGGAAGATTCGCTGTTGGGTGGCAACGGGCGCGTGTGCCTTGTTCGCGCTGGGCTGCGCGTCGGTTGCCAAGACCCTGGTGATGAAGAATCCCAAGGTCGAAAAGATCCTCTCCGATCCGCCGGTAGATCGCACTGTCACCCACACGGGGCATCTTGAATACGTCGGGGACGACGACAACCGCATTACGGTGTTGTACGTCACAGGTACGCCGTACGAGATGGGGTACGAACACGGCTTGCTGCTCGGCGCGCAGGTCCGTGAAACGATCAAGGACGTGCAGGTGGGTGCGGGCAAATTGCTGCCGAAGATACTGCGCAATTCGAAGGCAATCTCACCGCGCGATAAGGACCAGATTGTTAATGAATTTCTCGACCGCGCCTGGAAGATGATGGCGCGTTATGCGCCGAAGGAAGACCTCGAAGAGATGGAAGGGCTCGCGGCAGGAAGCGGCATTCCCATCGACGTCATCCATCGAATGCACGCGCTTCCCGATGTCGGCGAGACGAGTTGCAGCGGGCTCGTGGCCAAAGGCGGCGCCACGCAGGACGGGCACGTTTATCAACTGCGCATCCTCGATTACGGCGCGAATTTCAATCTCCAGCGCCGCCCGTTGATCACGGTCTATCAACCGACAACCGAAAACGCGAACGCGTACGCCACGATCGGCTGGATCGGTTTCGTCGGCGCGGTTTCCGGCGTGAACGCGAAGGGTGTCGCGCTGAGTGAGATGGGTTTTGGCAATCCGCCGGGAGAAACGCTCGCGGGCACGCCGATGCCGTTCATGTTGAAAAACGTGCTGCGCTATGCGGACACGGCCGAAGATGGCGCCGCGATCATTCGCGCGACGCGACGGACCAATTCTTATGTGTATTTCCTCGGCGACAAGCACAACGACCCGATTGGCTTGGTGACCTCGGCCCAGCGGTGTCTTGTCAATCACGCCAACGAACACGAGGAGTTGCAGGTCGATGGCCAGACCATGCCGCAGTTCCACGACATCGTGTACGGCGGGCACTATCAGGACAAACAGGAGAAGCTCGTCGGTGAGATGCAGGGGAAGATTGACGTCAGCGGTATTCAGGAGCTGGCCAAGCAGATTGCGATGAAGTCCAACCTGCAAACCGTGATTTACGATCTGACTGCCGACAGGATTTGGGTGGCGAACCGCAAAGAAAATGTGCGTGCGTCCGATCGCCCGTACGTCGAGTTCTCGCTGGCCGATGGATGGAGCAAAGCGGCGGCGTTTGCGGCAACGAACGCGGCACCGAAAACCGCCAGCGCGAATTGAAAAGTAGAACGGGCGTCTCGCCCGTTCATTTGGTATCGGAAAAAGGGCGGGACGCCCGTTCTACGTGTCGAATGAAACGTATTGTTACACTAGCCATCACCGCTGCGAGCTTGGGCTTCGCATCCCCGACGTTTGCCCAACAGGGTGATCCGCGGAAGGTTGTCCCGCCGGCACCGCAAAAGCCGGCTGTCTCCCCTACGCTGACGGTCGTCGAACCGTCCACCGTGCAGACCCCATCGCAGAACGCGATTGCCGTGTCGCCGCGGGAACTGTCAACGCCTCAGCCGAGCAAGCCCGGTGTCTCGCAGCCCGCGCCGGTCGAAACCAATACTGTCCAAACGCCCAATCTCAACCAGCCCTTGCCCATCAGCTCGGTCCAATCTTCATCTTGGGACAAGTCAAACGCGACGCCCGCCTCCGCGTGGGAAGCAACCACGAATGCCCTCACTCCGGCCGTGAAAGCTTCGTCCGATCCGTGGCAGTCCCCGCCATCACAGAATTGGAACACGGCTCCCCCACTCGGATCCTCTGGGACGAAGACCGAGTGGAAGTAGCGTCACGAATTCCACGAAGTACGGCAAAAGGGTCAAGAGTCAAACCCTGACCCCTCTGTTTTCTTCACGGAAGAAATAAAAACAAATCGCGGCGAGTACAAATCCGCCGACTATATCAACGAAATGATGTTGGTAGGTCAGCAACGTTGAAAAACCGATCAAACTAAACCACACGTGAGATGCCAAACGGATGACACCTTTTGTGTGTTTTGCGTAGAGATCAGCGAGAATGGTGCGAAAAGCAATGTGCAGCGAAGGAAACAAATTATACGGCTGGTCGAAGATGTGTAGAAATCTAAAAATTGCACCGGTCCATTCGCTGGGTTGTGGACGCGCAGCCGATAACCGCAGGGGTATTAGCAAGAAGCACGCGCCTGCAACAAGGATTGCCAATGTAATTCGCTGAGCCAACACGCCTAATTCGTTCGGGCTTTGGCACAAGAACGGCCCGCCGACAAAGAAAAAGAAAATGGACATATAGGGAATAATCATCAGCGGCACAAACGGGATGAAGCTCTCCCATGAGTAATACCAAGTTCCAACGTCAGAGCGGTGGGCGGTAATCCAACTGCAACCACCATAGACGACCATGAATAGCAGTGACAATGCAGCTGAAGTCGTGGCCGCATAAACTTTTGATGGCTTGCTCACGATAACTTGCGGCGGGAGCCTTCACGTCCTGAGTTCCAAGTCGACTAACACACCGTCGGCAGGTTTCGTTGATACACCCGATTTCGCCTGCGTTCGTTCACCAACCGCCGTGAATTTGAACGTCTTCACAACAGCACCGACGACAAGCCCGACCTCCAGTAGTCCCAGGTATCTTCCCGGACAGAAACGCGGTCCATGCCCGAATCCAAAGTGAAGCATCTCCTTTGAGGTGATTCCTTTCCTGGCAAGAAACTCCCATCGCTCGGGGGCAAATGTTTCAGCAGGATATCCAGTCACCGTTTTTCCCCAAAACTCCTCGCACCGGTTTGCATGCCACACATCGAGGCGGAGCTGGGTTCCTTTTGGCATAAACATCTTGCGGTGGTCAGCGGTCTCGATCCAGGTATCCACCGTGGCCCGGCGCGGGAGAAAATAGAGTGCCGGGGTCAGGCGCAGCGTTTCCTCCAGCACGCGGTTGAGGGTCGCGGCGCTGGCCAGATTATCGGGGTCGTAAACGTTCATGTCTTTCACTTCCTGATAGATCTGCTCTTGGAACTCAGGTGCGTGCGCCAAATGCGATAGCGTCCAAGCCGCGAACGAGGTCGTGGCTTCCATGGCGCCGGCAAGGAATACGCGGATGTTGCTGCGGAGCGCGTCATCCGTGGCGTCGGACTTGAATTGGTTCCATAAGCCGAGACCTTGAGCGCGCCCGGAAAGCGCGATGTCGGTCAGGACTTCGAAGTCAGCTCTCTTCTGCTTGAGGACCGCGTTGCGACCCGTGAACATGTCATAGAGCGCCAGAGATGTTGGAGCGACCGTGTCGCTGATCATGTGGTCGATCAGGAGGACGATGGCCGGAACATAACGATCGCGCAACTCCTCGTCGGAAACATGGCTGCCGAAGAAGTTGTTCACCAGCATCTCGAGCATCACGACCTTGATTTCGGGTTCAAGCGCAATGCGGACCACTTTCTGGCCACTGGCCTGCTGGTGGGCACGAAGGGCTTCGAGTCTTTTCGCGACCGTCTTGCGGAAGGTTTGCTCAAAGCCATGGAACTTTTCCGGTTGAAACAGATTGGCGCGACTGAATGGCTCGGCGGACATCCTTTTCTGCCTCCGCCAGATGGCGCCATTTGAATACAGCAGCGAATCCTCACCGGTCGCGCGAGCGATTCCCGCGGTAGGGCTGGTATCCCGGTCGAACTGGCCGGGCTTATCGCCGGTGGCGGAGAGCACGGCTTTGATAACGGCCGGCTCGCGGGTCAACAATACCGGCGGCAAGCCTGCTACGTAGAGGTAACGGTTATGTTTTCCAGAGCCAGTTTCCTTCTCGGCGTCCCAGTAGAACGTCTGAAAAATCTTGATCGGATCCTTGTAATTCCACAGATGGGGAAATGGCAACGTCGGTCGTCCGAACCCAAATAGGGAAACCCGCGTTGGCAGGCAGTCGCCGTCAAATGGGTTCACTCCTCTGACCTGTTGCAGGAAATGCGATGCCCATGTTTGGGAGGACATCAACTGCCCTCCTTCGTTCTCGCCAAGTTAGACTTCGGTCTGATGGGCTGGATTCTGCCACGCCGTTGCGAGAACATGCGAACAAAAACGAGGGCTGATCGTCAGACTCGGCTCCGTCCAACTCGGTTGCCGTGACAACCACATCATGACGTATCAGTTGCACAAAAAACTACATCGGCGCGCTTGCCACGGTATTGAATGTCAAAAGTCAACGACTGACCCCTTAAACGGTTCCGCGCGACCGGTGATCCTGTCGGCGCGTTCCGATTAACTGCGAGCGGCTGGCTTCTGCTTCAAATACGGGTTGAAGGCAGTCGGCTTGTGGTGGTGCAAATTCACGTTGCTGATGCAGAACTTTTTTATCCCGTTGACCAACTGTTCCGTCCCTTCCAGCAAGACGATCTCCCTCGGCATATCGGGCTTCAATCCAGCAACGTAATACTCGAATTCCTTGTCCCTGTTGTACTCGTTGGCGAGCGTCAAGTGGTACTCGAAATTGGCGTCGATCTTGACGAAGTCCTCGATGCCTTCGTCGCGTGCCACCTTCAGTGCCTTCACAAGATTGTGACCGAGATTCTGCTTCATATCCTCCACACGACGCCCTTTGGCGCGAAGGAATCCTTTCAGCGCCGATTCGATAGACTGGCAGATGAGGTTGAACAGCACGCCGGAATAGGCGGTGACGCGGTTCTCGTACAGAAGCCGCGCGGTCTTGCAGTAGTCATTCGCTGCTCCCCACAGGATAGACGATGGCATAAGGTCGGCGTGCATCGGTTCGGGATTCATGGCGACCGTCATCTATGCTGCGGTGTCATTCATTCGCGCAACGTATCACCACGGAGGTCATTGTCAACCAGCCGCCGAACCATAGGGATGACTTTCCTTGCTGGCGCAATGACTCTCCGCACTTTTCCCGGCATCCGTGGAAGGGGTCAGTCACAGACTTTTGACATTCGTCCCCCTCTGCCTCATCACCCCACACGCCGCAGGACGCGCACGCGCTCACGGCCTTCGCGCCCGGCGAAGGCCACATCGGGCACGTAATCATCCACGATTTCGTAGCCGTCGGCAAAGAGGGTGGTCAGGTCGGGCACGCTGAAGGGGTACGGAGGGCCTTCCTCACCGGGATCGAGGTCGGGATTGATGTACCACACGCCGATCAGTAATCCCCCGGGCCGGAGCGTCAGATCGATGCCGCGTCGGTAGTCGGCCCGCATTGTCGGAGGCAGTGCGCTCATGCAGGTATGTTCCAGCACCACATCAAATGCGCCGCGCATTTCCTGTGGCGGATCAAATAAACTCCCCATCACGAAGCGCTCCGCCAGTTGCGGATATTTTTCCTGCGCTTCCGCCACGGCGGTCGGCGCGATGTCCAGCCCCGTCGCATCCAACCCGTGCTCCGCCGCCAGCGCCACCTCGTGTCCGCGGCCGCAGCCCGGCACCAGCGCCCGCCCCCGCACCGGATGGCGCTCCAGGTACTGCTTCATTGCGGGCGACGGCGCGCCCTTGTCCCAGTACACTTCGCCTTTCCGGTATTTTTCATCCCAATCGGTCATGGAACACATTAACGCTTCCTCCTTCGCCAAGGCTGCGGCGGACACGCCACATTTAAGGCGGGACCCCGCCGCGTGGGGGCACGCGGCCTACAACGGCCCGCGGTCAGCGCCCGCGGCTACAACGGTCACTTGCCTTTGAGGCCATCGCGGAAGGCGATCGCTTCGAGTTCCACCCGGACGGCGTCCATGACGGGAACCACGGGGCGGGCTTCGAATACAAACGACGGGAGGGTTGAGCAGAACTTGTGAACGGTCAACGGGTCATCGCAGTCCACCAACATGTAGCCACCCCAGTCGCCGACGCGCACGACGAAGAACTCGATCTTGAAATTGGCGGGCGCCTTCCATTGCTGGAAAACCTCGAGGATGCGTTTCTGGGCGTTCTCGTATTCGATGGGCGTGCCTTGGGGACGTTCGTTCCAGCAGATCATGTATTTCATGGGAGTCTCCTTCGTTGAGTTGATGTGATCGGAACGGCTGACGGGCGGCAATGTGCCACGTCATTGCGAAAACATGCGAGGAAAAAGACGGCTGATTGACGCGCATACCTGCAATGAACTGACAGGCCGCCAAGGCTACGTCCTCGGTGGTAGAGCGGGAACGAGCCCGTGCTTTGACATAACCGCTTTTAGCTTCTCCATATCGGGAGGGCCGCCGGCATTCACGATTGCCGCAGTTTCCCGAAAGAACTCCGGGCCGAGAAGTGCGGGAGTGACTACCGCCAACGCTTTGGCAGCGGTTTGTTTCAGGTTATTAAAGCCATGCACGGCACCGCGTGGGATGAAATACGATTCACCCGGGCCAATGGGGATTTGTTTTCCATCCACGGTAAACGTGAGCACGCCTTCAAGTCCGTAAATGGTTTCGTCGTAATGCGTGTGCGAATGCGGCAGCGGAACCCTCGCGCCGACCGGCACCGTAAATTCAAACATGGCCAGGGAACCGTTCGTATCGGCTGCCTCCAACAGGAAATTGATTTCTATCTGCCCGATGCGAATAATTTCACTTTTCATCATGAGAGTGCTTTATAGCTTTCGGCTTGGGCCCAGATGATACCACATTTCGGCAACGGCAAAATCAATTGTTGTCGCCGCCGGATCGTGTGGGGGTGACGGGGATTGACCGCAATCGACAAAGCGAGAAACATTCGGCTGATGAGGTGCATCAAAGGTGTTGTCATGTGACGAGGTTGTGTTAACTATCCAAAGGAGATTCGACATGTTGAAATTAAACGACGAAGGCCTGAACCTGATCTTCCGTAATGCAAGGACCCACAGCAACTGGTTGGACGAACCGGTTGATGACGCGCTGCTGGCGCAGGTCTATGACCTGGCCAAGATGGGGCCGACGTCCGCCAACATGTGCCCGATGCGGCTGGTCTTCGTCAAGTCGAAGGCGGCGAAGGAGAAGTTGAAACCGGCCCTGGCCCCAGCCAATGTGGACAAGACCATGGCCGCGCCCGCCACGGCCATCATCGCCATGGACGTCCACTTCTTTGAGAAACTGCCCGAACTGTACCTGCATGTGGACGCCAAGGCGTGGTTCAAGGACTTGCCGGAAAACGTTCTCGAGGTCACCGCGCTACGCAATGGATCGCTGCAAGGCGCCTACTTCATGCTGGCAGCACGTTCACTCGGCCTGGACTGCGGGCCGATGTCCGGTTTCGATAACGCGAAGGTGGACGCGGCGTTTTTCGCAGGGACGACGGTCAAATCGAATTTCCTCTGCAACCTCGGTCACGGCGACGCGAGCAAGCTCCATCCGCGCAATCCGCGTCTCAGCTTTGAAGAAGCCTGTCAGATCGAGTGATTTAAAAGGTCCGTCGATTCGGATGCTGACCATCGGCAGCCGGTTTTGCTAAACTCGCTGCGAATGATTCCGCAATCGTATTATCGGTGTTGGGTGGAGGTTGACCTCGATGCGTTGCGTCACAACGTCGCCGCGATCCGCCGGCGTATCGGGCCGAAGGTGAAACTGATGGCGGTGGTCAAGGCCGACGCCTATGGTCATGGTCTCGCCCAGATCGGCAGCACGCTGATGCAATGTGGCGTGGACGCGTTTGGCGTCGCCAATCTTTCCGAAGCGTTGGTGCTGCGACAAATCGGTGGGAACGGATGGCCGATCCTGTTCTTCGGGTCGGCATTGCCATTTGAAGTCGCGACGATGGTCGAGCGGGACATCACGCCGACGATTTCGACGGTTGAGGAAGCGCGGTTGTTTGATGAGGAAGCGAAGCGTCAGGGCGGGAACGTTGGTGTCCACGTCGAAATCGATACGGGCATGGGTCGTGTCGGTTTCTGGCATGAAGACGCCGCGAAGCAGATCTTGCAGGTGGCCGCGCTACGCCAACTGCGCATCGAGGCGCTGTACACGCATTTCCCGTCGGCGGATGAGAACCCGGACGAAACGCGTCGCCAACTCGTTGTTTTTCTCCGGGTCGTCGAGGAATTGAATAAGCAGGGGCTGGAGATTCCCCTGCTCCACGCCGCGAACACCGCGGCGACGTTGGAGCTTCCCGAAACCCGGCTGGCCATGGTGCGACCCGGGCTTTTGCTCTACGGGATTTGCGCGAAGGAACTGCACGCGGGCGAATTCCGTCCCCTCCTCTCCTTCAAGGCGCGGGTTGCATATGTGAAAGACGTGGCGGCCGGCCGCACAATCAGCTACGGGCAGACGTTCACCGCTGAGAAATCGATGCGCATCGCCACGGTCACTGCCGGATATGCGGATGGATTCAGCCGGCATTTATCGAACAAGGGGGAAGTGCTCGTGGGCGGAAGGCGTTGTCCTGTGATTGGGCGCGTCACGATGGACCAGATCATGGTGGACGTGACGCAAACGTCGGAGGTGCAGTGCGGTGATGAAGTGGTCTTCATCGGCGAGCAAAACGGCGCGGGTATTACGGCCAGCGAAGTGGCCGGCTGGGAAGATACGATTCCTTGGGAAGTGCTCTGCGGCATCACGAAGACCGCGCGCGTCCCGCGTGTTTACCGTGGGACGGCTGCGGCATGAACACGTTTGCGTGGTGCAAGAATCGGACGCCGCGACTTCCTTGAACGCCGTTTGTCTTTCGCCGATTCCCAAAGCGCGTCGAGTTCCATGAGAGTACAATCTTCCAGTCGCCGGCCACTGGCGTGGACGGCCTTTTCAATTGCCTGAAATCGCTTCACGAATTTCGCGGTGCTGCGGTTCAACAGTTCCTCGGCTTGCAGATTCTCAAAACGAGCGAGATTGACGACCGCAAACAACAAGTCGCCGATTTCTTCTTCGAAGTGTTTACGATTCTTTGACGCGCGGGCGTTCTTTACTTCGTGCAATTCCTCTTCAACCTTGGCAATGACGTCCTTGACGTGTTTCCAGTCGAAACCGACGCGCGCGACTTTGCGCTGCACCTTGTCGGCTTTCAAGAGAGCGGGCAGATGTTTCGGTAGGTCTTCAAGGTGTACGATGCTCGTCGCGCTTTTCTCCGATTTCTTGATCGTCTCCCACTGTTGGAGGACCTCTGCGCTGTTGCGCGCCTTCGTGGTGCCGAAGACATGCGGATGGCGGCGCACGAGTTTATCGTTGATGGATTTTGCCACCGCATCAAAATCGAACTTGCCATCTTCGCTGGCCATCTGCGCGTGGAAGACGACCTGTAAGAGGAGATCGCCAAGTTCATCTTTAAAGGCGTCGGTATTCCCCGCATCCAAAGCATCGAGTGCTTCGTAGCATTCCTCAATCAGGTTGTGGCGGATCGACTGGTGCGTCTGCTCGCGGTCCCACGGGCAGCCGCCAGGGCTGCGAAGGCGCGCCATGATCTGGAGAAGTCGCGCGATGTTTTTGGTTTTGGTCGCCATGACGAAGGGTTCAGGATACGGACGGGCGGCAGTCATGGCAAAGAGAATTCGGACACTATGTCCATCGGAGACTCCCTTGCGGTTTAAAAATGCGGCAAGCCGGGCGAGTACTCACCCGGCTTGTCCGAATTCATCGAAAACGTTTGCAGACTTCTAAGCGCGCGAACGGCTGCCGCTCGGGAACGCCAACACCTTCTCCTCTTCTTCCGTCAATGCAGTTTCGCGAAGAGGGGCGGCCTGTTCCTTTCGTCGCAGATCCCAAAGGCGCTCCAATTCCGCCTCCAAGGCCGAAATACGATGCGTGCCAACCGTCGGGAAATCATCCCCAGCGTTGGCAAGACGGCTTCGCAGAATCTGCAGTTCATCAGTCACTTGCGCGATTTTCTCCAGCAACGTAGGCTCCTTAACGGGGCGTGCCACCCGCACCAAACGGCGCAACGGAGACGACCGACGTGTTTTTTTCATGGTCTTTTGACGGGTTTTCATTTTATTTAGTGCTTCAGACACCGCGTTTATAGCAGTTGTTCAATTGAAAACAAGCTATTTTATGGCGTTTATCGATATCAATCCATGCAACATACACATAATCAGCATGTTATACAGTCTCAACTCTGCGGTAACCCATGTAGCCATATCGGTTACCACGCCACAATGCTATCTAGCCCGTCAGTCGATGATTCAATAATTTCTCGCCATCAAACACAAAATGCCCGCGAAACTTCTTCCGCCTCAGCAACAACGGTAACCAGTGCGCGTCGTCCTCCCACATCTCATTATATGGAATCTTCCCCACATCCGTCCAAATCGGCGTCGCCTCGGAAGTCTCACAAAGCCTGCCTTCGCAACCACTAGCAGCGAAAACTGCGACATGCAGTTTATAGCCATCAAGAAACTGAAAAAATAACTCCCCGATCTGTTCCAGCCCAGTCGGCGTCACCCCCACCTCCTCCTGCGTCTCGCGGATCGCCGAATCAAGCGCCGTCTCCCCCTTCTCCAACCGCCCCCCCGGCCCATTAATCTTCCCCGCCCCCAACCCCCGCTTCTTCCGAATCAACAAAATCTGCCCATCCCGCATCACGAAACACAGGTTCGCATACTCCGTCGGCTTCCACGCCGCCCAATCGATCCGATCCACATGCAATTCCCCTAAAAGATCACTCATCTCATGCCTTCCCATGGTTATGAATCGCCTGGAAATTCCCCTCTTCACAACCCCGCACAAACCCCTCCGTCACCGACTTCAAATCCTCCCACCGCGACCGAATCCGCTCCGCCTCATCCCGCGAAATATCGTTATCCACCGCCGCATTTGCGATCACCGACAGCATCTCCGCGAACTCCTGCACCACCCGGTTCGTCGCCGGCACCACCGCATACGACTTCATCCGCCCCACCTTCGGATTCTTGATGAAAAACCCATCCACCCGCGTACAGATCCACTCCACGATCCGCACATCCCCCGTCGACTCCACCAACCCCGCCATCCGGTCCAACGGATTCGTCGCCCCACTCCCCTGCTCCGGCGCCTCCGCCCACTTGTACACCATCGAGACCGACAACCCCATCGCCTCCGCGATCTCCTTCGGATTATGCGTCTGAAAAACCTCCCGCAAAAGCTCATGTGATTTCATAAGTGGTTAATCATTACTCACAATCCAAGCCATTGTAAACGGCGCTTTGGTGTAGCCGCGCCTCTATGAGGCGCGCCGACTCCCCGTTGTAGGCCGCGTGCCCCCACGCGGCGTGTTCGCTTCCCTCATCATTCCCTCCCACTCATTCACAACTCGCGCCGGCCTTGGGAACCGAAAGCGTCCGCCGCACCAACTTCAACGTCATCGGCGCCGCCTGGCCCGGCCGCGACACAACCAACTCCACCTCCGACCCCACCGCCCCACGCATCCGATCCACCACCTCCTGCAACTTCAGTCCTTTGGTGGGTGTCGAATCAATCTGCGTCACAATATCCCCCGCCTTCATCCCCGCCGCACAGGCCGGTGTCTCCGGAAACACCTTCCTAACCTCAACTCCGTCCGCAACCGGCTTAATCGCAATCCCCACCCCGCCCAGGTTCGACAGGATGTCATCCTTCTCCTGCCCCGTAATCTCCTTCCCGCTGATGACAACGCCCGGGCTCGCCGGAACCGAATTCGACTCCGCCAAAACACCAAGATTCGTCACCGCCAAAACAACCACCACAATCAACTGTATCTTCATCGAATCCTCCGTTTTCTATTCTGTCATCCTGAGCTTGTCGAAGGATCTCCCAATACACCAGGAACCTTTCAAGCAAGCCGGCGTCCCCTGTGATCCCACTGGCATTCTCTCCATAGCGTTAGCGTCCCATTCGTCCTATTCCGCGCTTCCCACCCCTCCAAAACAGGCCGGAAACGGCTTCGTTTTCCAGAACGAACCCATTTGCAAACGCCTCTGCAAAACCCACAAGTCCCTGCCAATACAATCCTTCCATCGATAATTGATAGAAATTGAAATGGGTTCGTTTCGCAGAAACATATAGGGGGGGGGTCTTTTGTTCCCTGTAGCCGCGGGCGCTGACCGCGGTTCCTCTGCGTCTTTCCGTCCTCGCCGCTTGGTTGTGCGCCGGTCTCCCGACCGCGCACTTGCCATCGACCGAAAGCGGAGTCTGACGACACGCCGCTGTCGTTTGCGGCAATCTCCAGTTCCCCTCTCCCCTTGGGGGACAGCGGAGCCGGACGACACGCCGTCGTCGTATACGGCAACGGTTAGGGTGAGGGGTATTTCCATAATTCCGAATGCGCGATAAACGTTGGATGTTGAAAGTTTATGTGCTCAGCATACCCCTTCTCCCCCGCCCGTGTCCAGAACATTTATCGATTTGCGATATAAGAACACAGGCCATGCTACTAGTGTTTGTCATCCTGAGCTTGTCGAAGGATCTCTGTCGTTTCGGGTCTTATTCGGCTTCGGCTGCAGCCGCGCCCATCCTGACGGGACGTCGGTCCCGACAATCACCACCGCGCTTGCACACAAACCCAACGACTTGCTACACTCTTAGTGAGGCGAATACTCACTATTAACACACCCTTCCCGCCCCTTCCCTCCCATTACAAACATTTCCCTCCTTTGTAGATGACCCCGCCGCCCGTCCTTGATTTAATTCGCCAGTCCGCCGCAGCCAGGCGACGGTGGATCGCTATGACAACCATCTACCAAGACCCTTTCATCAACGTCACCGACGAAGAACTCGTCTTCCATCACTACTATTTCCCGTTCGGTCAAGACCGACGCGTCCCCTTCTCCGACATCGCCAGCATCGAGGCGAAAAAACCCTCATTCTTCGGTGGCAGCTGGCGAATCTGGGGCACCGGCAATTTTACGACCTGGTTCCCGTGCGATTTCGGCAGACCGTTTCGCGACCGCATCTTCGTGGTAAAACTCCGCAACACCCGCCGCCGCATCGGCTTCACCGTCATCGATTCCGAGAAGGTCACCACCCTCCTGAAATCAAAGGGCCTGTTGCAAGAGCCCCCATCGGCCTGACCCACAATTACTCTCTGTTCCCTCAGTTCTCTCCTGTTCACTCCCCCCGTCGCCGTCTTCCTCCGCACTTTATAGATAGTGCTATCCATAACTCGCCCGTCAGCCACGGAAGCCCCTATTTACTGGACATCCAGACCATGTTCTGGTCTGCTCTAACGGTCGTAGCGGATCGAGGTTGGCGTCCAGTTCACGTTCCCCCTCCCCGTGTCTCTTCAGAATTGCAGGTCATGGTGACATTGAAGCGTTTACAATACAGGTCGCAACGCAAACTAGGATGCGTCCTGTTCCTCGTGACGTTCCTTACTAATATCGCCGGGGCGGCGTTGACCACCAATAACTGGACGCTCGCCGGCAGCGGTAAATGGGAAACGCCAGTGAATTGGTCATCGGGCAGCGCTCCGTCTCTGTCGGATGCGGCTGACTTCATCACCAACACCACCACCAAGACCGTGATGATCGACGCCACGACAACCAACACGCCCAGCGCCATGATTATCAGCAACCTGACCATTACTGGAACCGCCAACTCGACCAACACGCTGTTCCTCAACAACGCCGGTACCCTGACACCGTTGCGGATTCTCGGCACCAATTCTGTACTGGCGCTCAGCAACCACGGCGCTCTGGTGGTCAACAACTCGGCCATCGCGGCGACGAATACGATGGTCCAGCCGGTGCAGATAATCGTCGGTAGCAACGGGGCCAACGCCTCGCTGACGATCTCCAACGGCGGCTCGGTCTTCAACGACACCGGCTATGTGGGCTTCCTCAGTCCCGGCAACACGGCGCTGATCACTG
>Ga0247667_1000162_pt1 | contig 27504 bp, 24 predicted proteins | sample CNK08_metaG_FD_183027 | JGI IMG/M metagenome (GOLD analysis project Ga0247667, IMG submission 183027) | Soil microbial communities from Purdue University Martell Research Forest, Indiana, United States - CNK08 | ecosystem: Environmental > Terrestrial > Soil > Temperate forest > Bulk soil... | reverse complement strand
GCGTTCGCGACGTCCGCCGCGCCCACGCCCCGCGCCGCTCTGCCCGCGCCGCCCCCGTCGCCCGAGCCGACGCCGGCTACACGCTCGACGTCGTCCACGGTCACGACGGGTCCGGGAGCGAGGATCAAGAGTCGCTCGATGGCGTTCTTGAGCTCGCGAATGTTGCCCGGCCAGTCGTGCGCGGCGAGCCGTTTCACGGCGTCCGGATCGAACCGCTTGGCCGGGAGCCCCCCACCCCCCCCACCGCGCCCCATCTCGGCGACGAAATGCTCGACCAGCTGGGGAACGTCGGCACGGCGCGCGCGCAATGGCGGGACGTCGATGGGGACGACGTTCAGGCGATAGAGCAGGTCCTCCCGGAAGCGGCCGGCCGCGATCTCCGCCTGCAGGTCCTTGTTGGTCGCCGCCACGACGCGCACGTCCACCTCGAGCGTCTTCCCCGATCCCACCCGGGAGATGACGCCCTCTTCCAGTGCGCGCAGGACCTTGGCTTGTGCCGAGAGGCTCATGTCGCCTATCTCGTCGAGGAACAACGTCCCGCCGTCCGCGAGCTCGAACTTTCCCGCCCGGTCGGCGAACGCGCCGGTGAAGCTCCCCTTCATGTGCCCGAAGAGCTCGCTCTCGATCAGCTCGGTGGGGATCGCCGCGCAGTTGACTTCTACAAACGGCCCTCGCGCCCGCGTCGACAGCGTATGGATCGCACGGGCGACGAGCTCCTTTCCAGTTCCGTTCTCCCCGGTGATGAGCACGCGGGCGGCGGTCGGCGCCACCTTCTCGATGCGCTCGATCACTTGCTTCACCCCGCGGCTCGACCCCACGATCTCGTACTGTGCGTGCACCTCCGCCTTGAGGCGGACGTTCTCGCTCGTCAGATCGAGATGCTGCAGGGCGTTCCGCAGCGTGAGCAGGATGCGATCGGTGTCGAGCGGCTTCTCGAGGAAATCGTAGGCGCCGAGCTGGGTGGCCTCGACCGCCGTCTGGATCGTCCCGTGGCCGGAGATCATGACGACCTGCGCGCGGGCGTCGAGCTCGCGCAGCTTGCGCAGCGTCTCGAGCCCGTCCATCCCCTGCATCTTCACATCGAGGAAGACGAGATGCGGGCGGAATTCGGCATACCGGACGAGCGCTTCCGATCCCGAGGCGCACGCTTGCACGTCGATCTCCTCGTACTCGAGCACCTGCTGCAGCGCCTCGCGAATGCCCTTTTCGTCGTCGACCACCAGCACGCGCCGATTCACAGGCTCCTCCGCCGGTGCCGGTACAGGACGACCCCGGTGGGGTGGATCGCGACATCGACGAAGGTCGGCGACACGCGCAACGGCACCGCCCCGGTCGAGTCCGCGCCGGCCACCCGCTGGGCCAGCTGCTTCACGACCGGTCCCGGGAACGGGAAACCGCGCAACGACAACTCCTGCACCGTGAAGTGCGCGATCCCGGGCCGGTCGATGCGGAGCGGCCCGGCGATCCGCAGCGGCTCCATGGGATTGAGCATGCCGGCGAGCGGGCCGATCGCGTCCGGCGGGATGACGCGGGTGTCGAGGCGGCAGTACACGGCGACAATCCCCTCGAGGAGCTCCACACGCAGCGAGTCGAAGCTCTTCCGCACCGACCAGTCGATGCCGCTCCCGATCATCGAAGCGATTTCATTGGGCGACAGGATGACCGAGTCGGGGCCGATGGGTTTCTTGAGCTTGTCGTACTTGGTCTGACTCGAGGAAAGGGCCTTCGGGGTCGGCGCCCCTACCGCCGTGTCCGACACCGGGGGAAGCGCCGTGCGCCGCGGCCCGAGCCAGCGGGAGGCCGCATGGAGGATCGGCTCCCGGAACCACCACGCCACGAGGGCCATCGCGAAAACGACGGCGAGCAGCGCGAGCCGAAAGAGCCCCTTAAGGCAGCCGTTCACGGTGTCTCACGTGGTACACCGCACCTCCCGATTGGAGCGTGCTCTGCATCAGATCGACGGACTCCACGAGCGCTGTCTCCGCAAACGCGAGCGGCGCCAACGCCCGCTCCAAGCCGCCAAACGCCGCCGGCCGCGCATCGCGGGTGGCGCGTCCCAGAGTGACATGGGGGTGGAAAGCCCGGGCCTCCGTCGGAAAGCCGAGCGGGGCGAACGCCCGCTCCACGCGGTCCTGCAGGATCTCGAGCGCCGGCTCGGGCGCGATGCCGACCCAGATCACGCGGGGCCTCCGGAGGTCCGGAAATGCACCGAAGCCGCCAAGCGCGAGCGGCAGCGCATGCGCGCCGGCCACGGCCCGGCCCAGCGCGTCCCGGAGCTCGCCTTCCCGTTCATCTTCCACTTCACCGAGAAACTTGAGCGTAACGTGGATGCCTTCGCCGCGCACCCACTTGACCGGAAGTCCCCGTTCGCGGAGCGGCGCCGTTACAGCCCACAACGCGTCGCGAACCGGCGGTGGAAGGTTCAGTGCGAGGAACAGCCTCACGCCCGATCGGCGGGGGCGAGCAGGCTGCCGCGCCTGTAGCCGCGTGGATCGATCTCCACGCGCGCGAAGCCCAGGGCCAGAAGCCGCTCCTGCACGAGCGGGAACCGATCGGTCATCCACGCGATCCACGGGGGCTCCACCTCGATCCGCGCGCGGTCGCCGTGGTGGCGTACGCGCAGGTCGCCGGTGACACCCAGCTCACGCAGGTATGCTTCGGCGCGCTCCACTTGTCCAAGCCGCCGCGGCGTGATCGACAGCCCATAGGCAACCCGGCTCGACAGACAGGGCGCGGCGGGAGCGTTCCAGACGGGCAGCCCCAGCTCCCGGGCGGCGCCTCTCACGTCGGCCTTGGTCAAACTGGTCTCGGCGAGCGGCGAGCGCACACCGGCGGCGCGCCCCGCCGCATACCCCGGCCGATGCTCGCCGAGATCGTCGGCGTTCGTACCGTCGCACACGACGGCCAGTCCGCGAGCTTGAGCTGTGGGGACGAGCTGCCGCCACAACTCGCTCTTGCAGAAAAAACAGCGGTTCGTGGGATTCGCCAGATAGCTGGGATCCTCGAGCTCGTGTGTCTCGAGCTCCAGGAGCGGCACATCGAATTGCTCCGCGACGGCGCGGGCGGCCGCCCACTGGGCTGCGGGATACGAGGCGCTCCGACCGATCACCGCCAACATCTTCTCCTTGCCCAGCTCCTGGCGCAGCACGACCGCAACGAGCGCGGAGTCGACGCCACCCGAGTAGCCCACCAGGGCCGAGGAGTAGGTGCGGGCCAAGGCCCGCAAGCGAGCGAGAGGGTTCGACATGGCGAAATACTAATGACTTAGACTGTCTCCATCAAAGGACAATTCCTCCATCAAAACCGGATAGTTCGTAGGCAGGAAACCTGCTAGGCTTATGATACGTTCACCACGAGCACCGAACGGTGACGTCTAGTAGGTCGCAAACCTACCGAGGCTCCGAAGTGGCGCACAAGACCGAGTTGGATGCTGTCGACCGCAAGATTCTGCGCGTGCTCGCGACCGATGGACGCTCGAGCTATCAGGCCCTCGCCGACGAGGTCGGGCTGTCACGGCCCGCCGTGATGGAGCGCGTGAAGCGACTCGAGGAAGCGGGCTACATCGGCGGCTACGGGGCGCGCGTGGATCGCGCGAAGGCCGGCTTTCCGGTGACCGCGTTCGTCGCGGTGCGCTACGGAAACTCCGACTACGTGGGCGACGAGCCGCGGATGCGTGAGATGGAGAAGCACCCGGGCGTCCTCGAATGTCACCATGTAGCGGGCGAAGACTGTTACATCCTCAAGGTGGCGGCGCCCGATCTCGAGAGCCTGCAGGGTCTGTTGCGTGACCTGCGCGGTCCCTCGCGACAGGCCCGGATGGACACCCGCACCACCATCGTCCTGAGCACGCTGTTCGAGAAGCCGGGGTTCGTCCCGGTGGACCTCGACTGATGGCCGGGCTGCGCGGGAGAGCGCTCGTTGCGTACCTCGTCGTGTGCGTGGTGTGGGGCTCGACCTATCTGGCGATCCGTGTCGGCGTGGGGGTGTTGCCCCCGTTCCTCTTCGCAGGACTCCGGTTCGTCATCGCCGGCTTGCTGCTCCTCACGGTCGCGCTCGCGCTGGGCGATTCCCTTCCCCGGCGGGCGGTGGACTGGCGGACGCAGGCGATCGTCGGCGTGTTGCTCCTCGCCGGTGGCAATGCCTTCGTGGTATGGGCCGAGCAGTACATCGCGTCGGGAATCGCGAGCATCTTCGTGGTCACCGTCGCGCTATGGATGGCGTTCTTCGACGCGATCGTCCCAGGCGGCTCGGGCGACTTGAACTGGCGCGTCGTGGCGGGACTGCTGCTCGGCTTCCTCGGCACCACCCTCCTCGTGGGCGCGAGCCCGGCGGAGATACTCCGCGCCGATTTGCGGGGGCCCATCGCGCTCACCTGCGCCAGCGCCTCCTGGTCGATCGGTTCCGTGTACGGCAAGCGGCACAAGACCGAGACGAGCCCCTACGTCGGGGCGGCTATCCAGATGGTGGTGGGCGGCGCCGCGACCGCCCTCGTCGGCACATTGCTCGGCGAATGGAGCCGCTGGCACCTCACCGGCCGCGGCGTCGGCGCGCTCGCGTATCTCGTCGTGTTCGGTTCGATCATCGGCTACAGCGCGTACACCTACGCCCTCCGGAACGCCTCGGCGACCATCGTCGGGACTTATGCGTATGTGAACCCGGTGATCGCGGTGCTGCTCGGATGGCTGCTGCTCCACGAGCCGGTGACCGCTCGGACGTTCCTGGCCATGGCGCTGATCATCGGCGCGGTCCTGTGGATCCAACTGTTCAGTCGGAAAGTCGGTCCGTCGGACAGTCGGACTGAAGGCGCAGCTACGGTGAGACAGGCCGACAGTCCGACCGTCCGACAAGCGGCCTCCTGAGGAGCGTCTTATGGACAGCGTTAACCTGGCCCAGAAGCTCCGCTCGTTCCACGATCTGTGGAGCCCGAAGATCGTCGGCGAGCTCAACGATCACTATGTGAAGCTAGTCAAGCTGAAGGGTGAGTTCGTGTGGCACCATCACGATGCGGAGGACGAGCTCTTCTTAGTCGTGAAGGGGAGGTTGCAGCTCAGATTCCGCGATCGCGACGTCTGGTTGAACGAGGGAGAATTCGCGATCGTGCCACGCGGCGTGGAGCATCTGCCGATCGCGCCGGAGGAGACGCACGTGCTGCTGCTCGAACCCAAATCCACGCTCAACACGGGGAACGTCCGCAATGAACGGACCGTCAGCGAGCTCGAGCGCATCTAAGCGTCCGCTGATCGCGCGGTACTGGCACGGCGCGGTGCCGGCCGCGAAGGGCGAGGCGTATGCCCAGTATCTTCGCCGCACCGGCGTCAAGGAATGTCGCGCCACGCCAGGGAACCGGGGCGTCGAGGTGCTGCGGCGCACGGTCGGAGCCGAGACGCACTTCGTCTTCATTTCGTACTGGGACTCGATGGACGCGGTCCGGACCTTCGCGGGCGACGACCCGGAGCGTGCGCACTACTACCCAGAGGACCGGGACTATCTCCTCGAGCTCGAGCCCACCGTCACGCACTACGAGGTGCTGGAGCAGTAACGGGCGTCAGTCGTCCACCGGCGACGGGCTGTGCGCGTCGGGGGCGACCGACGGCGCCCGCAGGCCCGGCTTTCCCTCTTCCGTGTACTTGAACGACCGCGTCGTGTGGTAGGCCAGGTCGATGTCCTCGCAATCGGCGAACTCGGTGAGAATATCCTCCCAGATGGCGTGCTCCGTGCCGCGGCGCTTGCGGGGCTCGATCAGGTAGCGGATGGTCAGCTGTACGCCGTAGTCGACGACGTTCGTGTACACGATCGGCGTGAGCTTCCGGTAGTTGATGAGGTATTGCTGGGAGGCGGCGAGGAGCTCCTGCTCCGCCTGGGCGGTGAGATGCTCCGCGTGCTTGAGGGCGATCTTGCCCAGGATGTGCTTGGCCTTTCGCCAGTCGCTCTCGAACGTGACCACGACGGGGACTTCGTTCCAGATGTAGCGGAATCCCTTGTTGTAGTTCGCGACCGGATCGGTGAACACCTTCCCGTTCGGGACATGGATGATCCGCCCGGTCGATTGATCGGCCTGGACCCACGCGCCGATCTCGTTGAGGGTGAACTGGAACACGCCGAGGTCGATCACGTCCCCGGCGTGTGCGCCGATCTGGACCCGATCGCCCACCTCAAAGGGACGCCGCCACATGATGAACGCCCAGCCGGCGAGGTTCGAGACGGGCTCCTTGAGGGCGATGGCGAGGCCGGCGGAGAGCAGGCCGAAGAACGTGGCGAGCGCCTGGACGCCGGCGAACCACATGCGGCCGACGATGATGATGCCGGCCACCATGAAGACGTAGGTGAGGCTCTTCCGCCAACGGTAGCGGCTCCAGGGGTCGTGGACCCGCCGGTACACCAACGCGAGGATGAGCTTGTGCAGCAGCCACAGCCCGACGACGGTCCCGAGGGTGGCGAAGATCCGCAGCTGCAGCTCGGGGCTGATGCCGAGATGGGTTTGCACCCAGTCGATCATGGCGTGTGGGTGAGTGGCGGCAGAAGGATAGGGGGCGGCCCGGCACGGCGCCAGTTGTCGGGGTATACTTCTCTATGATGCATCCGCGCCTCGCACCCCATCTCCTCCTCGCGGCAGTCTTCGCGGGGGTGGGGGCGTGTCACCACCGCGCCGCCGAGCCGATCAATCCCCAGGCCGAGGTCGCGGTCACGGTGGACAATCAGAATTTCCTCGACATGAACGTGTACTTGATCCGTGGCAGCCAGCGCATCCGGCTCGGCATGGTGCCCGGACTCTCGAAGCAGATCCTCATGGTGCGGCCGGACGTAATCGGGTACGGCACGGAGCTGCAATTCGAGGTACACCCGATCGGCGGCCGGGGGAACCCGATCAGCGAGACGATTTCGGTGAAGCCTGGCGACGTCATCAACATCACGATCCCGCCGACCTAGTCATTTTCCCCGCGAGCTCCTTCACGAGCTTCGCGCACACACTCGCCGTCACGCCGCTCGGGTCGAGCTCGGGATTGAGCTCCACTACGTCCGCGCCCACGATCGGCACGCTCACGCCCTGTAGCACGGTCAGCACGTCGCGGACGCTGAGGCCTCCGGGCTCGCGATGCGACACGCCCGGCGCGAAGGCTGGGTCGAACGCATCGGTGTCGATCGAGACGTACACGGGATAGCGCAGCGTAGGGCGCCGTCCGGCGCTCCACGCCCGCATGTCGATCACTTCCACCCCATAACGCTCGGCCTGCGCGCGCTGGACCGCATTCATAGTGCGGATCCCGACCTGCACCAGCTGATCGGCCAGCTTTTCCTCCAACACGCGCGCGAACGGACATGCGTGCGAGAACCGGTCGCCTTCGAACTCGGGATACAGGTCCGGGTGCGCGTCGAAATGAAGAATGCTGAGGTGGGGGTGGAACCAGCGCACGGCGCGGACCACCGGGTAGCTGATCGAATGGTCGCCGCCGAGCACGATCGGGCGGCCGCCCGACTCAAGGAGCGTGCGGACGGACGCTTCGATCTTCGCCCGTGCGTCCGCGCCGCTGGTGAGCGGCACGTCGCCCGCGTCTGCGAGCGCCCCGGTCGCCGACAGGTCGACACCGGTTTCGGTCCATGGGTTTCCGGCCGGCGAATGCAGCGCCTGGCGGATTACCGGCGGGGCGGCCGCCGGGCCCTTCCGGAACGAAGAGCTCCCGTCGTAAGGAAGGCCGAGGAGGGTCGGTGTGCCGCCGTGGGCGCCAGGCATGAGCGGAGTGCGGGTTGGGGACGGGGGAAGATACTCACGCTCGCACCCGGCTTCACGCCAGTCCCCGCCGGTCGAGACTCCGATACTGAATGGCTTCGCTCACGTGCTTGGGCTCCAAGTCGGCCGCTCCGTCGAGATCGGCGATCGTCCGGGCGATCTTGAGGATCCGATGATACGCGCGTGCCGACAGGGCGAGACGGGTGATCGCGGTACGTAGCAGCGCGTCCGCCCCGTCCGAGATGCGACAGCAGGTGCGGATATCGCGAGCCGACATGTGCGCGTTCGCGTACACTCCCGGGCGCGCTGCGAAGCGCTCGCGCTGGAGCGCCCGCGCCCGGTCCACCCGCTCCCGCACCGCGTCACTCGGCTCGCCGCCGCCCTGGTCCGCGAGCGCGCGGTACTTCACCGCGGGGACCTCGAGGTGGATGTCGATCCGGTCGAGTAACGGACCCGAGACCCGCGCCAGATAGCGCTCCACACCGAGCGGCCCACAGACGCAGTTGTGCTGGGGATCGCCGAAGTAGCCGCACGGGCACGGGTTCATCGCCGCCGCGAGCATGAAGCGGGCGGGATACGTGAGGCTCATCGCCGCACGGGCGATGGTGACGACACCGTCTTCCATCGGTTGGCGCAACACCTCGAGCACGTTCTTGCGGAATTCGGGAAGCTCATCGAGGAACAACACCCCGCCATGGGCGAGGCTGACCTCGCCCGGCCGGGGGTAGGAGCCTCCGCCGATCAATCCCGCGTCCGAGATCGTGTGATGCGGCGCGCGAAATGGCCGCCGGGCCACGAGCGATTCGCCGAGCGGCAGCACGCCCGCGACGGAATGGATCTTCGTCGTCTCGAGCGCCTCGTCAAGACTCATGTTGGGCAGTATGGTGGGGAGGCGTCGCGCGAGCATCGTTTTGCCACTCCCCGGCGGCCCGATCATCAGGATGTTGTGGCCGCCCGCCGCCGCGACCTCGAGCGCGCGCTTCGCATGGGCCTGCCCCTTCACCTCGGCGAAGTCCACGTCTCCCCTGGCCCGCTCGGCGAGGAGCGCGGCCAGATCGACCTGTGCCTCGTGCAGCTCCGCCCGGCCGTCCAGGAAATCGGCCAGTTCGGCGAGGGTCCCGGCACCGAGCACGCGCACGCCGGAGACCACACCGGCCTCGGGGAGATTCTCGCGCGGCAGGACGAGCGCCTCGAGCCCGGCAGCGCGCGCCGCCAGCGCCACGGGCAGCGCACCGCGCACCGGCCGGATCGCGCCCTCGAGGCCCAGCTCACCGAGCACGGCCACCCGACCGAGCCGCTCGGGAGAGATCTGCTCCGTGGCGGCCAGAATGCCGACGGCGATCGGCAGGTCGAACGCCGATCCCTCCTTGCGGATGTCCGCCGGGGCGAGGTTCACGGTTATGCGCTTCAACGGGAACGTGTAGCCCGTGTTCGCTAGCGCGGCGTATACCCGCTCGCGACCTTCCTTCACCGCGCCCAACGGCAGGCCGACCGTGACGAACGTCGGCAAGCCGTTCGCGATGTCGGTCTCGACATCCACGAGATAGGCATCGATGCCCAGTACGGCGCCGGAGCGAACGCGGGCGAGCATGACAGGACGGTATGGCGAAGGGGGACAACGAGGTAGGCGAATTTACGCGATGCTGAGCTAAAAGGCGCGAACGGCTCAGCCTCTGGCCCCGTTCACTCTTGAGACATATCATCCAGTGTCCCGCGCGCCCGAGTACCCCCGTGTCGAACATGTTCCCCGAAGTGCGCGCCGCCTTCACCGGGCGGTACGCGATCGAGCGCGAGCTCGGCCGCGGCGGGATGGCGACCGTGTACCTGGCCGAAGACCTGAAGCACGGCCGGCCGGTGGCCATCAAGGTACTGGCGCCCGAACTCGCCGCGGCACTCGGCCGGGAGCGCTTTCTCCGCGAGATCGCGACCGCCGCCCGCCTCAGTCACCCCCACATCCTGCCGCTCCACGACTCGGGTGAAGCGAGCGGGTTCCTGTACTTCGTGATGCCCTACGTCGAAGGCGAGTCCCTTCGCGACCGGTTGGTCAGAGAGAGACAGCTGCCGATCGAGGATGCGCTCACGATCGTGCGCCAGGTGGCGAGTGCCCTGAGCTATGCCCACAGCCGCGATGTGGTGCACCGGGATGTGAAGCCCGACAACGTCCTCCTGTCCGAGGGCGGAGCCATCGTCGCCGACTTCGGCATTGCGGGCGCGGTGCTCGCGGCGGGCGGACGGCTCACGCAAACCGGCATCATCCTGGGTACGCCCGCCTACATGAGTCCCGAGCAAGGCGCAGGCGAGCGGGGACTCGATGGGCGCTCGGACGTCTACAGCCTCGGTTGCGTCCTGTACGAGATGCTCACCGGCGAGCCCCCGTTCACCGGGCCGACCGCGCAGGCCATCATCGCGAAGCGCTTCACCGAACCAGCGCCGTCGGCGAGGCGCCTGCGGGATACCGTGTCGCTGGCCGTGGATCGCGCGATCGCGAAGGCGCTGGCGCGCGCGCCGGCGGACCGGTTTGCCACCCCGCACGACTTCGCGAAGGCGCTGCTCGCGCTTGGAGACCCCGTTGAGGAGCCACTCGCGCCGTCGCCGGTCGTGGAGGCGCGACCGCGTGAGGATGCGCGAGAAGCCGGGCGGAACGCGTTTGCGCGCCACGCCTGGCGGCAGGCCTTCGAGACGCTCAGCCAGGCGCAGCAGCAGCAGCCGCTTACCGTCGAAGACGTCGAGCGTCTGGCTGAGTCGGCGTGGTGGATCGGCCGGATCGACGAGTGTATCGCCGCGCGCGAACGAGCCTTCGCGGCCTACATGGATCAGGGCAACCCACGGTCGGCGGCGGTGGTGGCCGTCCGCCTGGCGGAGGATTTCTTCCGCCGGCAGGCGAAATCGCTCGGGAACGGCTGGTTGAAGCGGGCGGAAAGACTCCTGCAGGATGTTCCCGAATGCGTCGAGCAGGGTGGGCTGTTGCGGTTACACGCGATCCTCGCCCTCGATGAGGGCGATGTCGACAAGGCCCTGGGGCTCGCGCGGCGCACGCTGGACCTCGCGACGCGTTTCCACGATCACGATCTGCACGCGCTCGCCTTGCACGACATCGGCCGCATGCTCGTGTCCCAGGGCGACCTGGCGCAGGGCATGGCGTTGGTGGACGAGGCGATGGCGGCGGCGGTGGGCGGGGAGATCGGCCCCGAAGTGACGGGGCGCATCTATTGCAACATGCTCGGCGCCTGCGAGAAGCTCGCCGATTATCAGCGTGCGGCCGAGTGGAGCCAGGCGGCCCACCGCTGGTGCGAGCAGCACACCGAGTCCGGATTCCCGGGGATCTGCCGCGTCCACCGCGCGGAACTGATGCGTCTCCGCGGTTCCTGGAGCAGCGCCGAGACCGAAGCGCTCCGCGCCGCCCAGGAGCTCCAGGGTTTCTACCATATCGCCGCCGGGGAAGCGTTTTACGAGATCGGCGAGATCCGCCTGCGGATGGGCGATTTGAAGCGCGCGGAGGAGGTCTTCCGCCAGGCGCACGAGCTGGGGCGCGAGCCGGTACCGGGGCTCGCGCTCCTGCGTCTGGCGGAAGGCAAGGTCGACGCGGCCAGCGGCCTGATCGATCGCGCGGTCACCGACCGCCCAGAGGGATCCCTCGAGCGGGCGCGCCTGTTGCCGGCGCGCGTGCGGATCGCGTTGGCGAAGGGGGATGTCGATGTCGCGCGTCGCGCGGCGACGGAGCTCGAAGGGATCGCCAATGCGTACGGCTCCACCGCACTGAGAGCGAGCGCGGCGCAAGCCCGGGGCGCCGTCGAGTTGGCGGAGGGCTCGGGCGCCGGCGCGGTACCGACGCTGCGGCGCGCCTGCAAGCTATGGCAGGAGGTACAGCTCCCCTACGAGACGGCGAGCGCGCGGTTGTTGCTGGCCGACGCTTACCGGACCACGGGGGCCGGCGAGGACGCGGAGCTCGAGCGCCGGGCGGCGACGACCGCGTTCGCCAGCCTCGGGGCGGACCCTACCACCGCGGGCGCGCTCTCCGGCTCCGCCGTCACGGGTTGACGTCGAACGGCGAGCTGGTCGTCCCGCGGGTGCTATCCGCCGACACGGCAATCGTGTAGGCGAGCCCGATCTGGTCGATTTTCAGGTCCTCAAAGGTCGAGATGCCGGCACTCGCCGCGCGGTGGGTCCCTGCCGGATCTAGGGTCGCGTTCTTCAAGAGGCTTGCGTCGTTCCCGATGTTCATGAACATGACGTCCGTGAACGACGTACACACGTTGCCATAGACGTCCTGAACCGCGACACGCACCGCGGGCGTGATCGCCTGATTCACGGTCGTGTTCGTGGGCTGGTTCAAGAACGACAAGTGATCCGGGGCTCCGGGGTTGATCGCGAACGACGCGCTCGTCGCCGCCGAGAAGGTGTCGGAGGTCGCCTCGAGCCGGTACCCGCTAGCCGCGGTCGTGATCGCCAAATCCGAGAACGTGGCCGCGCCCGCCACCGCGTTCGCGCTCGTCGTTCCCCCCAGGGGCGCCCCGCCCGGGTTGGCACTCGGGTCGATCGCAAGGGTCACGGTGCCCGTGAACGTCGTGACCGTGCTGCCGTGGTCGTCCACGAGGTCCACCTCGACCGGCGACATTGCAGCGCCCGCCGTGGTGGTCGCCGGTTGACTGCGGAACATGAGGCGGAGCGTCGCGGTGGCGATCCGGAAGTCCGTCGCGTTCGCGGCGTTGCCGCCAAACGGCTCCCACACCGTCGAATCACCCTTTTGATCGACGATCCGCGCTTGCCAGTGATACGCCGTGTTGTCCGCAAGACCGCTCTCGAGCGCGTACGCCCGGGCGCCGTTTTTGACGAGGTCGCTCTGGGACGTCGCCTGCCCCGTGAACGCCGTGCCGACGGGGTGAAGCTCGACCTGCAGCCGCACCGACTCGGTCGTATCGCTGTCCGCGACGACCGCTTCGAGGACGATGCTGGCGCTCGTCGCCGATCCGCCCATGGGAATGGTCGTCGTCGAATCGCTCTGGAATTGCGACAGCGCTCCGAGCCCGAACCCGGTGCTCGGTTGCCGTGGACTCGTGAACAACGAATCCACGTGGCACGCTGTGCCGAGGAGGAGCACGAGAGCGAGGTGTGGGGTGGTGCGCATGGTCATGAACACATCGCACGTTCCGTACACCGGCCGCGAGCGGGGAACGACTGCGTAGCATGTGACGAAAGTGCGTGGCGCCGGCGCGACACCCTGTTGCGGTGCCCCCCACCGCGTCGGAGATTCCGCACATGTCCTTCATTACTTATGACGACTTCGCGAAGGTCGACATCCGGGTCGGACGGATCGTGCAGGCGGACGACTTCCCCAAGGCGAGGAAGCCCGCCTACCAGCTGCGCATCGACTTCGGGGAGCTCGGGATCAAGACGTCGAGCGCGCAGATCACGAAGTACTACGACAAGGCCGATCTTGTGGGGAAACTGGTGCTGGCGGTGGTCAACTTCCCGCCGCGTCAGATTGCGAACTTTTTTTCGGAAGTACTAACGCTTGGCGTCGTGCTTGGAGACGGCGACATCGTGCTGGTTCATCCCGAGCGCGATGTCCCGCTGGGAAGCCGAATCGGCTGACGTGCCGTAGCGCGCCTCGATGTACTCCTCGAGAAGCTTCAGGAAGTCCGTGACAATCGAGTCACCCTTGAGCGTCACCTTGAGTCGCCCATCGACATAGACCGGCGCCTTGGGCTCCTCGAATGTGCCCGGGAGCGAGATGCCGATATCGGCGTGTTTCGATTCTCCGGGGCCGTTCACCACGCATCCCATCACCGCGACCCGCAGGGCCTCGACGCCAGGATAGCGCGCGCGCCACACGGTCATCCGCTGCTTCAAGTGGTCCTGAATCTGCTCGGCCATCTCCTGAAAGAAGGTCGACGTCGTGCGGCCGCAGCCCGGGCACGCCGACACCTGCGGCGTGAAGCTCCGGAGGCCGAGCGACTGCAGGATCTGCTGCGCCACCTGCACCTCTTCGGTGCGGTCTCCGCCCGGCCGTGGCGTGAGTGACACGCGAATCGTGTCGCCGATCCCCTCCTGGAGCAGGATGGCCAGGCCTGCCGCGCTGGCGATGATCCCCTTCGCGCCCATCCCGGCCTCCGTGAGCCCGAGGTGGAGGGGATAATCCGAGCGCTCGGCCAGCCGGCGATAGACCTCGACCAGATCCTGCACCCCGGACACTTTGGCCGAGAGGATGATCCGCTCGTGCGCGAGGCCGCACTCCTCGGCGAGCGCCGCCGATCGGGTGGCGCTGGCGACCATCGCTTCGATCATCACGTCCCGCGCGTCGAGGGGATCGGACTGCCGGGCGTTCTCATCCATCAGCTCGGTGAGCAGCTGCTGGTCGAGGCTTCCCCAGTTCACGCCGATCCGAACGGGTTTGCCGTGCGCCAGCGCCACCTCGATGATGGTGCGGAAGTGCTCGTCGCGCCGCTTGGCGCCCACGTTGCCGGGGTTGATGCGGTACTTGGACAGCGTGGCTGCGCACTGCGGAAACTTGGTGAGCAACAGGTGGCCGTTGTAATGAAAATCGCCGATGATCGGCACGGCGACCTGGGCCACGATGGCGGGAACGGCCGCGGCCGCGGCCTCGTTGTTGACCGTCACCCGCACCAGCTCGCTCCCCGCCTGATGCAGGGCGCGCACCTGCGCCGCCGTGGCGTCGACGTCTGCCGTGTCGGTGTTGGTCATCGACTGCACGACGATCGGGTGGCTGCCGCCCACCTTCACCCCGGCGACGTCCACGACAACCGCGTATCTCCGCTTGTGCTTGATCACGGCCTTCAATATAAGACGAGCGGCCTCGGGCGAAGGGGACCGCGAACCGCCGGCTCTACGGGTCGTTGCGAAGGTTGAGAGGCGTACGGTTGCCTAGAAGATCTTGTCGTTGATGAACACCGACAACACGAGCGAGGTGATTACGATCTTCCCTGCGAAAGGGGTGGCGCCCGTATTCGAGGCTGTGACGGCGATCCGCGCCCATACCGAGTCCTTAGCGAAGAGCGGATTGGCGCTCGAAAAGAGGAGACAGGAAGCCGGCCGGGGTGGGCAGCTGATCGTGTCAGCCGCCGAGCCTACCGTTCCTGCGGGCACGCTCAAGGCCCGTGCAGACGGAAGGCGAGTTCCGGCCGAGTCGGCGGCCAGGTAGAGTTTGAACGCGATCGTCCCGGAACCGCTCTGGCTCTGCACGGTGTCGGTCCCGGCGATGAGGACCGAGTCGACCACGGAAGAGCCTGCCCCAAGTAGGCGGATCAGCTGCGGCGCGCTGGAGGTGTCGAGCGAACCCGACAGCACAAAGTATGGAATCGTGTCCTGCGCGGTTCCCTTGATGAAGCTGTATACATCGATGTTGAAGATGGCCTCCCCATTGCCGCAAGCCGCTACGACCACGCTGAGGCACGCCGCCCGAAGCCACTTTGCACGCATCGAGGACCCCTCCCTAATAGATCGACACGGACGTGGCCATTGTGACAGCGCGCTCGTTCGACAGCGAGTTGGTATGGGTCCAGAACCCCACGTCGAGCCCCAGCGGCCCAAGCCGCACGCCCCCGCCCCAGCCGAACTCGACGCGCTTCCGCTCATCCCGCGCCACACCACCGCGCAGCGCCCAGATGCTGATGCGCTGCTCGCCACCCATGTGGACGGTTGCCCCGCGTCCCGTGTTCAGGACGTCCATGCCTAGCGTCGTGTTACCCACGGTATAGCCGAGGTTGGCGATGTACGACACCGGCAGCTTCGTGGTGGTCTGGACGTGGTTCGGACCGGGCTTCGAGTAACCGCCGGTCGCATTCGTGTAGAAGGCCGTATCCGTGCGCGTGTCGGGCCAGGTGATGGTGGCGCCGATGTCGTTCACGCCCAAGCCCACCTCGATCGGTCCCGAGATCCAGGCGACACCGACATCCCCACCCACGCCGTGTCCGAACGAGTTGCCCGCCCTCGAGTACTGCGTGATCGTCTGCGCCGTCGCGTTCACGGGATTGGCGAATATCGGATTGCCGATGCTGTCGCCCCCCGTGCCGTCCGTCCGGAAGTATGCAACGCCGAGGTAATAGTGCAGCGCACCACCGACATAAAGCCCGCTACTACCGTCCCCCACGATGCGTCCCGCGTAAGCCACCGTGGGCGCGAACCCTCCCTGAACGATGCCGTGAACGAACACCCTGTAGGTCGAGTCGTGCCGCGCCGATTGCGAGTCCGCGAGGAAGCCGAGCAAGTTGTCGTCGAGCTGGAGCTCCACGTCGTCGTGCAGCCAGCCCATCACGCTGACCCGCACGCCCTTGATCCCGAATCCCGGGTCCAACGGACGACTCGAGCCACTGATCCCGAACTGATCTTCCGGCACGAGCTGGGCCGATGCGCCCAGGTTCACCCGAAGCGAGTCCTTGCCGATCCCGAAGACCACGTTGTTGGTCGGCGTCGGCGCCTTCTTGATTTCATAGTACAGCGGCAGGTTGAGGATGGTGTTCACCGCGAGCACCGGGTTGAATCCGGGGGAGCCGGGTTTGAACTCCGGATCGCTGCCAAGGTTCGGGTGGTCGTGCAGGAACTGGATGACGCCGAGAGGGATCGGGATCGTCGCCTTGGGTTGACCACGTCGGTCCTCACCCGGGGGGACGGCCCGGTAGGCCGCGTTGTAGCGGACGAGATTGCCCGAGCGTCCGAGTGTGAGCCCACCCATCCCGATGCGCCGCGCGTCGAACACAAGCCCCTGGCAGGAGAGCCGCGCCGCCCAGCCCACCGTCAGGGCCAAGACCCAGACGCCGATCACCGATGTCCGCACGGCGCTCCTCGCGAAAAGGGTGCTCAAACCGGCCTCAAGGATGGAAATGATCGTACAAAGCACCCGCTCGGGGCGTGAGCCCCGTCACGAATCGGGGTGCGACGAGGCGACCTGGAACGTGATGCTGACGGTGGTACCCGCTCCCTGACGGCTCGTGAGCGCGATCGTCCCCCCCCAGCTCTCTACCAACCGGCGCGCGATGGCGAGGCCGAGGCCGGATCCGCTCGACGTGGTCGAGAAGGCGGGGTCGAATACGTGCACCAGGGCCTCGGGGGCGATACCACGTCCGTCGTCCACGACCGCGAGCTCCCGGCCGCCGTCCGAGATCCGGACGACGATGCGCCGCGCCCCGGCATTGCGCGAGTTCTCGAGCAGATTGACGAGCACTTCCTTGACCTCGTCCCGCCTGGCGCGCACCAGAACGCCCGTCCCCTCCTCTCCGGCGAGCGTCACCACCGAGCCGGCTTCCGCTCCGCCCAGCGTGTACAGGTGCACGACCTCGCGCGCGACCGTCTGGAGGTCGACCGGCTCGAGGGGCGTGGGCGCGCCTTCCGCCCCGGGCGAGGCAAACCGGGAGAACGCGCGTGCAATGGCGTCGAGCCGGTCGATCTCGGCGAGGATGCGCTCGGCCGTCTCCGCCAGCGTCGCGTCGAAGTCCCGCTCGACCTTCTTCTCCCGCGCCCGCTGCAGGTGCTGGATCCCGAGGCGGATCGGCGTGAGGGGATTCTTGATCTCGTGGGCGACTTGGCGCGCCATCTCGCCCCAGGCGAGCACGCGGGCGGCGCGGGTGAGGGCCGTGGCGTCGTCGAGTGCTACGACGCAGCCGTCGGGGGCCGGTCCCAGCGGGGCCAGCTGCACGCGAATCTGGCGGCCGCCCACGATGAATTCCCGATCCGCGATCCGCTCGCTCCGGGACCGCAGAAACTCGCCCACGGCGGTCCATACCGTGCGCCAGTCGTCGGAGGCCGCTTGCGGCAGCAGGTCCCCGGGCGTGAGTGGCGTCCCGAGCAGCTCCGCCGCCCGCGGGTTCGCCATCGTGACCCGCAGCCCGTCGTCCACCGCGATGACGCCCGTGGCCACGTTGGCCAGTACCCTCGCCGTGCGCTCGCGCGCCTCCTCCACGGCCGACTGGCTGCGTTTCACGTCGGACGCCATCCGCTCGAATGCGGAAATGACGGGCTCGAACTCCCGCGGTGCGCCGGGGGGAAACGCGGGGAGGGCGGCTCCCCGCCCGACGGCGCCCGCGGCTTCGCGAAGGGCCGCGACCGGTCGAGCCAGCTCGCGGGCCACGAGGCCCGCCAGCAGCATGGCGCCGACCAGACCCACGAGCGTGGCGAGGATCAGGACGAGCGCCAGGTCCTCCTGCTGCTGTCGCACACGCTCGTCATCGAGCAGCTGCGGCGCCGCGAGGATCCCCTGGACTTGCGGCGGGCCGGCGAGCACCACGCCGTAGCCGATGCGAATCGAGCGCCCGGCAATGCGACCATCATCGGTGAGCTCGAGCTCGTCCCGCAGGGCGAGGCGGACGAAGACGTCGGGTGCGAGGAACGGATCGACCAACCCCAACTCACCCAGGACCGGCGCGCTCGTGCCCGCGAGGATGCCGTCACGATACAACCACAAATCGGCGTCCAGGCGATCGCCCAGCTCGACGATGGACCGGGCGACCGCCGTCGGGCGATCGGACGCCACCAGTCCCGCGGTGGCCGCCGCATCGCGCAGCGTCTGCGAGATGAGCAGGTCGCCTGCACGTCGGGCCTCGTCGCCCAATCGCGCAAAGCTCCAGAGCGCGAAAAGCAGCACCGGCACCACGATGCACGCGCTCAGGGCGGCCGTCAGGCGCGCGCGATGACTGGTGCGTAAGGTGGTGACGAGCGGCGCGAGACGGAGTCGCCATTCTCCCGCCAGCACCAGGCTCACGAGCCAGCACCCGGCGAGCAGGACGGCGTCGAGCAACATGACGAGCGCGCCCCGCACCGCCAACGCCCACGGGTCCCGCAGGTCCACCCGCAGGTGCACGTGCCGCACACCGCCCGGTGTCTCGATGCGTTGTTCGCCCCGCGCCGACCAACCGGTCCGTGTCCAGACCACGCGAGCGCTCGGCTCGGGAGGCCCGTGCGACGGGAGCGACAGCGAGATCTGATACGGCGGCGTCACGCCCGCCTCGCCCCCGAGGAACCGCGCGACGCGCGCGGCCGGGATGTAACGGGTGCGCGGACCCACGCCCACTGTCAGCACGTCGCCCGATTCCAATAGAACGACGAGCACGTAATGCACCCCGGGCGTGCGGTCGAGACGCTCGACGCGGGGGCCGTCTCGGGTCGCGGGCGAGCGCACGAGCGCCGAGACCAGCGCCTGCGGCAGGTCGACGCTCGCCAGGCGAATCTCCGCCTCCGGCTCGCCCGCGGGAGTCCAGAGCGCGAGGCTCGCCGGGTAGTCATCCTCCGCGAGCGGCGACGCCAGCCACCAGGCGTACAGCTCACCCGGAGTACGCGGCGCCTCGACGGGCGGCTCCCGTCCCAGCCGCTCGAGCAGCGACACGGCCGGTGGGTCAGCGGCGCGTCCCAACCCTTGCGCGTCCCGCTCCGCGAGCCGCAGTCGACCCTCTACCACCGCGCCCCACGTGACGAGGGCGGCCGCGGTACCGGCGACGGTTGCGATCGCGAGCACCGCCCAGCTGCGTGGCGCCGGCACGAGGACGCCAACGAGCGCGGGCAGCCACACGAAGGTGTACCACTCGGGCCAGGCGCCGTAGGGATTCCAGAGCCAGAGCCCCGCCAGCGCCGCGATGACCGCCCAGCCGCACGCGGCCGGCAGGGCCCAAGGGACGCGGGCGGGCTCGACCGGGCCTCGCACGAGCGCGGCGGCGCCGAGAATGAGGGCCATCGCCGCGCCCGCGACCGCTGTCTCCCACGCCATCCACAGGGCGAAGCCGACGCCGCCGGCGGGCGGCGCGATCCCGCGGCCGAGGTAGCGCACGAGATACGGCGCCGCGAGCACGAGCAACCCCGCCGCGGCCATGTGCCACCAGCGCCGCGCGAGCCCCCGGCGCCAGAGGGTGCTCGCCGCCAAGAGCGCCACGAGACCCAGCACCGCGAGTGATCCCGCCGACGCGCTGAACGGGCCGAGTGCGGACCGATAGAACACGGCGGGGGAAAAGAACTCGGCCGCCGGTCCGGGGAGGCCGAGCGGTGCCCTCGCCGTGCACCAAGCGGCGACAAGCACGACCAGCCACCGCCACGGGCCCGCAGGCGCCACAAGGAGGAGCAGCAGCAGCGTGACCGCGAGCGCAACAGCCGCGCGTACCGCCGCGGCTCGCCACGCCGCGAGCTTGGCGTCGCCCTGAGCCGGCGCGACGGGCTCGACGCTGAAGAGGGTGTCGCCGTTCGCGCAGCCGCCTGGGCAATAATCGAACACGTCGGCTTCGTGAGGCGCGAGGCCGGGCGCGGAGAATCGCAGGGTCACGCCGTGCGCTTCCTCGAAGCGCGCGCCGACCGAATGACCGCGATCCGGGGCCGCGGGCGCCGCGTCGAGCAAGACGGTCCCAACCGCTGTGCCACCCCCTTGCGTCTGGCGCCGGGCCTCGAGCGCCACGTAGAATGATGTGATGACGGCGCGCAGCTCCGCGGTGTCGCGGGAGGGGGTGGGAACGAACCGGTGCCGGCCGGCCCAGGCGAGGGGCTCCCCGTCGGCGGCCAGGATCGCGACACCCCGCTCGACGCCCGGTGTCCGCGAACCCGACCGCACGGCGTCCTTGAGCCGGTCGAATTCGTCGTCGCGCGGCAACAAGGCGGCGGTCGCGCCGCGCTCCGCGAGCCGGCGCGCCTCGGCGACGGCCGCGGCCAGCGCGGCCTTGAGCTCGGAGGAATCCTGGGGAACGCGGCTCGCGCGGACCTCGGGCCAGCAGCACTCGATGCGTTTGACCTCGAGCACACCGGTGATGAGCACGACGCCGAGCGCCAGGCAGGCGATGGCGGCGCCGGCCGCGCGCAGGTCACGCGGGCGCCTGGCGAGCGCCAGCACCGCCGCCGCGACCGCCGCCGCGCCGGCGATCCAGGCCCAGGCCCCCGCGGCGCCGTGCAGCCACTCCGCGGCTCCCACGGCCACGACGCAGCCCGCGAGCGCTACGTGAGCGCGCCGCTGCACCTCAAAGCCCTCGTTCCCGACGAAGTGCGCTTCATTCTCGAGCGCGATGCCCGCCTCCTCGTCCCGGTGGGAACGTGCGAGCAGCACGGTCCCCACCTTCCCCTCGGGTGTGACAGCATCATCGTCGAGCACCTGGCAGACGATCTGTCGGCCGAGTTCGAGATCCTGCGCGCGCCGACCATCGAATATGGCGTCAACACCGCGACGATACGGCCGTTCCCCGGCAATGCATCGGTCCGCCGCAAAACGTTACATCGATGGATGAACGACCTGCTCGGTTCCTGGGAGCAAGCGGGTGTAGACTCTTTCATCATATTGACGGCCCATGGGCACGACCCGCACCAGGAAGCCCTGTCGACGCTGCGCACGCGAAGCGCCCGGGTCTTCACCGTGGACGTCTTCGCCCTCGACTTCTCGCACGACCTGGAGGACCCCGAGGGACCCACGCATGGTGGCGAGCTCGACACCTCCCTCCTCCTCTACCTGGCCCCGGAGCTGGTGCGCATGGAGCGCGCGCAGGACTTCGCCGTGCCCGAGCGGCAACGGAGCCGGGGACGCGTCAGCTCCCTTCCTCTTCCCAAGCGCTCACCGGGCTCGCTCGGCCGCCCGTCGATCGCTACACGGGAGAAGGGCGAGCGGCTGTATAAGATGATTCGCGAGCGCATCGCCACGCGAGTGCTCGGGGCACCGGTGCCGTGACCGCGCTCCTGCTTGCGCTGCTCGCGCTCCAGACGCCCGTGGACGAGGGGACGCTCGTAGTCCGGGAGGACACGGCGGAGATCGCGCGCGAGGGGTTCCGGCTGACGGCCTTGCGGACGACGGCCGGCGCGGCGCGCTGGACGCTCGCTACCACCGTGCGCTACAACCGCAGTCGCCCAGTGATCGTGCTCGATCCGATCGTGGAGCTCGGTGTCGATTCGAATCCCACGAGTCTCGAATACAACGTCGCGGACCCGCGCGACCCCTTGCGCATCCTCGGCCAGCTTGGCCGGGGGCGATTCGCGGTCCGGATATTGGGCCGGCGGACCGAGCGGGCGCGAGAGCTCCCGGCGCCCACGCCCGCAGCGGTGTTGGATGACTCGGTGTTCGCCCTCTACCTCCCCGCCGCGTGGCAGGCCCGATCCCAGCCGGTGACGGTCACGGGACTCTTCCCGCGGGCCGGCCGCCGGGATGTTCTGACCGTCCAGGACCTCGGGACGCAGGCCACAACCCTGAACCGCGACCCCGCGTCCCTGCGGCACATCACTGTATCGGGGGGGGAGAACCGACTGGTGCACGTCTGGCTGGGGGCCGACGGGCGACTGGCGAAGGTCGAGATACCATCCAGGCGCCTGGTGGTCGAGCGGGCACCCGCCTCCTGAGCCCTTCGTCTCAAGCCGCACCGTAGGTTAAGATTCTCGCCGGCCCGGGCTCGGGCGGGGACCCCGAAACCCCTTGGGCCCGCGCCCCGTATGAGGGGACGTCCCAACGACTAGTCCAAGGATCACCATGAGGCCTTTGCTGTTGTCCGTCGGGCTCGTCGTCTGCCCGCTACTGGCCGTCAGCCAGCAACCGGTTCCCGCGACTCTCTCTCTCGCCGACGCGATTTCACTCGCCCGCCAGAATAACCCGGTCTACCGCCAGGCGATCCACGACCGAGCGCCGGCCGCCTGGAGCGTCCGGAACGCGTGGTCCAGCCTGTGGTTGCCGTCGGTGACCGCGTCGGGCGGAATCAGCTACGCGGGCCCCGGCGAGCAGAACTTCCTGACGTCGAGCTTCTCGCAGAGCGTCTCCACGTTTTCCTCGAGCTACAGCTTCCTGCTCGACTGGACGTTGAACGGCCAGACCCTGAGCCAGCCCGGCATGCGGAAGGCGCAGCTCAACGCGGCCGACGCCGACGTGAACGGCGCGGAGACGAACCTCGTCACGGGCGTCAAGCAGCAGTACCTGACCGTTTTGCAGGCGCGCGACAACGCGGAGGTCGCCCGACAGCAGCTACAGCATGACGAGGAGTTTCTGAAGCTGGCGCAGGCTCGCTACGACGTGGGACGCGCCTCGATCCTCGATGTGCGTCAAGCACAGGTTGCTCGGGGCCAGGCGGAGGTTACGCTGCTCCGCGCCCGAACCGGCGTCGACGTCGAAAAGCTCCGCCTGTTCCAGAGCATCGGCGTCTCGGCTCCGTTACCGGTCGCGACCGTGCAGCTCACGGACACGTTTCCCGTGCAGACTCCCACGTGGCAGCTCAACGATCTGCTTACCCAGGCGGAGCAGCAGAACCCCGCTCTCCGGGCGCTCCGCGAGCGTGAGCGCGCTGCGGGATGGGGCGTGAAGGCCGCGACGTCCAGTTACGCGCCCTCCGTGTCGCTCTCGGCCGGGTGGTCCGGATTCACGCAAAAGCTCTCCGACGTGAACCCGACCATCGCGTCGATCCGCGCGAGCGCGCAGACGGATTCCCTGGCGTGCGCCTACGAGAACACGGCGTGGCTGAACACGGGACAGGTGCCGCTCAACTGCGCGGCGCTGACCAATACGGCGGCGGCCCAGCAGGCCTTCCTCGACCAGAACGGCCGCTACCCCTTCAACTTCACGCCCCAACCGTTTCAGGCGCGGCTCACGGTGACGATTCCGCTGTGGGGCAATTTCTCGCAGCCCCTTCAGGTTTCGCAGGCCAAGGCCCAGCAACAGGACCTGCAGGAGTCGGTGCGCGCTCGCGGCCTCCAGGTAGAGACGGACGTGAACAGCGCGTTCCTCACGCTCCAGACGGACTATCAGGCGATCGCCATCCAGGACACGAACCGCACCGCGGCGCGCGAACAACTGCAGCTCGCCACCGAGCGCTATCGCGTCGGCTCCGGCACGTTTTTCGAGCTGCTCGACGCCCAGGTGGCCGCGCTGCGGGCGGAGACCGATTATATCAACGCGGTATACGACTACCACAAAGCGCTGGCCGCGCTCGAGGCTGCCGTCGGCCGGCCGCTGCGGTAACGGAAGGATCGAACTGCAATGTCGACGCGAGGCAAGGTCTTGTTGGGAGCCGGAGGCGTGGTGTTCGTCATCGGGCTCGTGGTGGTCAGCGCCGGCGCCCGACGGGACCGCGGTCAGGAAGTACGGTTCGATAAGGTGGGCCGACGGGACCTGGTCGCCGCCGTCACCGCGAGCGGCAAGATCCAGCCCAAGAAAAAGGTCGACGTGTCGGCCGACATCACGGGCCGGATCACCAAGATCGCCGTGCGCGAAGGAGACTTCGTGAAGCAGGGGCAATTCCTCATCCAGATCGACCCGACCGTCTATCAGGCCAACCTCCAGCAGGCCGCCGCCACCATGGCGTCGTCCCAGGCGGCGGCCGTGCAGGCGAAGGCCAACAGCGATCAAGCCGAACGGGCCCTCGGGCGGACCAAGGAGTTGCACACCCAGAGCCCCAACCTCGTGTCGCAGGAGCAGCTCGAGCAGGCGCAGACCGCGTTCGACGTCGCCGACGCGAACCTCAATGCCGCGCAGCATCAAGTGGACCAGGCGCGCGCCGCCGTGCAGTCCGCGCGGGACAACTTGCGGAAGACCACGCTCATCGCCCCCATGACCGGCCGCGTGACGCGCCTCGCCGTGGAGGAAGGCGAAGTCGCCGTGCCGAGCACCTTCTCGAAGGACATCGGCCTGCTCCTGACCGTGTCGGATCTCTCGGTGATTCAGGCCAAGGTGAAGGTCGACGAGACGGACGTGGTGCGGGTCCACCTGGGCGACTCGGTCGAAGTCTCGATCGACGCGTTCCCCGACACCGCCTTCATCGGACGCGTGACCAAGGTCTCCGACTCGAGCGTGCGGGACGCGACGTCGACGGCCACGGGGCAGAACGACCGGGCCGTCGACTACGAGGTCGAGATCACGTTGGACAAGCCGCCCTCCGACATCCGGCCGGATCTCTCGGCGACCGCGAGGATCGTGACTGACACGCGGAAGCAGGCGCTCTCCATCCCGATCATCGCGCTCACGGTGCGCGAGAACAAACTCGTGTCGACGGAGAATCGCCGCATCGACACGACCGCCGCCGGCAAGAAGAAGGAGACCGAGGGTGTCTTCGTCGTGAAGGACGGCGTGGCGACGTTCCGCCCGGTGAAGGTCGGGATCGCGGGCGACGAGTACTTCGAGGTGACCGATGGCCTGAAGGACGGCGAGACGATCGTGGGCGGGCCCTACCAGGCGATCCGCGACCTCAAGGAGGGCGCGCGCGTGCGGGCGATGAAGGAGTCGGCGGATTCCGCGAAGAAGAAGGCGGGCGCATGACGGCGCCCGCTTCCTTGGCCCAGCCGTTTCACACGGGCGACACGCCGCTGCCCGACATCATTATTCTCACGCACAAGCTGGCGCGTGACTACGACATGGGCGGCGAAGTGGTGCGCGCCTTGCGGGGCGTGAGCCTGCAGATCAAGCGCAACGAGTACGTCGCGGTCATGGGTCCCTCGGGCTCGGGGAAATCCACGCTCATGAATCTCATCGGGTGCCTCGACACCCCCACCGCCGGCGAATACTGGCTCAACTCCCAGAAGGTGTCAGACCTGGACGACGACGAGCTGGCCCGCATCCGCAACAAAGAGATCGGGTTCGTCTTCCAGACCTTCAACCTCCTCCCCCGCGCGACTGCGCTGCACAACGTGGAGCTGCCGCTGATCTATGCGGGTCTGGGCGCGCGGGAGCGGCGCGACCGGGCGGCCCGGGCGCTCGAGCGCGTCGGGCTGGGCGATCGCATGGAACACAAGCCCAACGAGCTCTCGGGCGGCCAGCGCCAGCGCGTGGCCATCGCGCGCGCGCTCGTGAACGAGCCGTCGATTCTCCTCGCCGACGAGCCGACCGGCAACCTCGACTCCACCACGAGCGCCGAGATCATGGCGGTGTTTCGCGACCTGCACGGCCAGGGCCAGACGATCGTCATGGTGACGCACGAGCGCGACATCGCGGCCCACGCGGCGCGCGTGGTGACCCTGCGTGACGGCGTGATCGCCACCGACCAGCGCCAGGCGGCCTAAGCGGTGCCGGTGTGGGAGTCGTTCCGCCTCGCCCTGCAGATGATCCGGGCGCAGAAACTGAAGAGCGGCTTCTCCCTGATCGGCGTGTTCATCGGCGTGGCCTCGCTCATCGGAGCGTGGTCGATCGTGAACGGCGTCAACCGCTACATGACCGAGAAGTTCGCGCAGACGCTGTTTGGCGTGAACACCTTCCAGCTGCGTCGCCGCCCGATCTTCACCCCCAACGTGCCGGACTCCGTGTGGCGCGCGTGGCGGCGCCGGCCCCGCATTCAGTTCGGCGACGCGGAAGCCGTGACCGCCGCCATCACCGTCCCCGTCATCACCGCGTGGCAGTCGAGCGAAAACGTCTCGGTGTTTTACGGCGACAAGGAAGCCCGGGACATCGAGCTCACCGCCGCGAGCGAGCGTTACTTCGACATCAAGAACCTCCGGATCGCCGTGGGGCGGGCGTTCACCGCGCAGGAAAACCGCTCGGGAGTGCCAGTGGCCGTCCTCGGCGACGCCGTCGCGAAGCGCCTGTTCGTGGATCGGACGCCGCTCGAGCGCAACGTGCGCATCGGCGGGACCGCGTATCGCGTGATCGGCGTCGTCGAGAAGCAGGGCAGCGTCCTGGGATTCCCGCTCGACCGCTTCGTGGTCGTGCCCGCCCGCTCGCCGGCGCAAAATCTCGTCAACCCGCCCGGCGTCCTCGATGCCCTGCTCGTGAAGGCCTCCTCCGAGGTCGAAATGCGCGAGGCGATGGAGCAGGCCGAGGGTGTCATGCGCAGCCGCCGCCACCTCCGCCCGCGGCAGGACGACAACTTCGTGCTCGACACGTCCGAGGGTGTCCAGCAATTCTGGGCCGGGATCAGCCGGATCCTGATCGTGGTCTTGCCCGGGGTCGTGATCGTGTCGCTCGTGATCGGCGGCATCGTGATCATGAACATCATGCTCATGGCGGTGACGGAGCGCACCCGTGAGATCGGCCTGCGCAAATCGCTCGGCGCCCGGCGCCGCGACGTGTTGCGCCAGTTCCTGGCGGAGTCCGCGGCGATTGCCTCGGTCGGCGCGGTGTTCGGGATCCTCGCCGGGATCGGCCTCACCGTGCTCATCAACGCCATCAGCCCGCTGCCCGCGAGCGTGTCTCCGGCGTCGATTCTCCTGGGCGCCGTCATGGGCACGGGCGTGGGCGTGATCGCGGGCGTCTACCCGGCGAGCCGGGCGTCGCGCCTCGACCCCATCACGGCCTTACGCCAGGAGTAGCTCGTGACAGCCCTGTTCGAAGGCGTCGGTATCGCCCTGTTCTCGCTGCGCGCGCACAAGCTGCGTGCGGGCCTCACGATCCTCGGCGTCGCCATCGGCGTCACGGTCGTGATGGTGATCGGGGCGTTGATCAGCGGCTTCAACAAGGGCATCTCCGACATGCTCGCCTCGCTCGGCCCGAAAACGTTCTGGGTCGGCCGCTACTGGGGCGGGCAGGGCGACGTGGACCCGGAAGATCCGGATCCCTGGCGCCGCCGGCCCCCCGTGACGATCGAGGAGGCGCGCCGCCTGGAGCAGCTGCCGAGCATTGCCTTCGTGGTCGTCGACGAGAATACGCTGGCCGACATTCAGTTCGAGGGACACCGCCTGTCCGCCATCAACATTCGAGGGCGTGACGCCAACTGGCCCATGATCGAGGGTGGGCACATCCAGCCGGGCCGCTCGTTCAGCCACCTCGAGGACGCCGCCAACACCCACGTGGCGGTCGTCAACACCAAACTCGCGGAGAACCTGTTCGGGCAGCGGGATCCGGTGGCGCGCCGCATCAAGATCGGAGACGTCCCCTACGATGTGATCGGCGTGTACGATCCCCCGCCCCGCCT
>Ga0247667_1000161_pt1 | contig 27513 bp, 12 predicted proteins | sample CNK08_metaG_FD_183027 | JGI IMG/M metagenome (GOLD analysis project Ga0247667, IMG submission 183027) | Soil microbial communities from Purdue University Martell Research Forest, Indiana, United States - CNK08 | ecosystem: Environmental > Terrestrial > Soil > Temperate forest > Bulk soil... | reverse complement strand
CTGGAACTCGGCGCATTCAGCCCGATCATGCAACTACACGGCGCGACGCCGCGCGAGCCGTGGTATTACGACGACGAGACGGTAGCCATCGCGAAATATTATTTCGACCTGCGCTGGGCGTTGCGCGATTACCTCCTTGCCGCCGCGAAACTTGCGCGAGAAGAGGGTGTTCCGATATGGAGACCGCTCTTGTATGAGTTCCCGAATGATCCCGCGACGTACAACATTGATGACGAATTCTTTCTGGGCGGCGACCTGCTCGTTGCTCCCATGTTGACGGAATCTGGTGAGCGGACCGTGTACCTCCCCAAAGGGGAATGGGTGAATACATGGACGAAGGAGAAATTCACGGGACCCAAGACCTTTACAGTACGACCGAGACTCGCGGAGATTCCCATCTTCATTCGCGCGGAACGCGCGGCTGACTTCGAGAAGATTTTCCCACCACTGCCGACCGACCAACGAGGCAATGCGTTTCTTGAGCTTATGGGCGCGACAAACGAGCGCGGTATTGTGCCGACAAGACGGCTGATTCGCGGACAAAAATATGAGAAAGTATTTATCACCGTGCACAATCGGGAGGCAACGGAAACCAGCGGCGAAGTAAGTGTGGAGCTACCGAACGGATTCACGGCGCTACCAGCCCCGACACAGAAGTTCATGGCGCCTGCGCGTGGTGAAGCCAGGCTGGCGTTTTACGTGAATGTGCCGGTCGATTTGGCAGCGGGAAGTTACCCCATTTCTGTTAGTTGGATTCCCGACGGTCCATTTGCTGGAGAAACAATGGGACTTGCGCTGCAATTCATCAAGTCCCCAGTGGGTTGGCACGTGCTTGGGCCGTTTGACGGCAGTGTGGGAGTGAAGTTTGCCGGTGAATTGCCGGCAGATCGCACCAAGGAATACATAGGCGCGGGCGGTCGTCATGTGAGATGGCGAGCCGTTGGCGATGATTGTGTGCGGGACGATGGGTACGTGGATTTCGAGAGGGCGCTGGGCAAAGAGAACAATGGCGCGACATCATTCGGCGCGACGACGTTCCAAGCGAGCCGGGCTGGCAAAGCACGATTGTATGTGGGCAGCGGCGATGCGCTGACGATTTGGTTGAATGGAAAACAGGTGTTCGACAAGCAGGTGCATCGCCGCGCGGAGCCTGACGAAGATACGGTGGACGTGGAGCTGCGCGAGGGAGAAAACTCGGTACTGGTGAAAATCAGTCGTGGGATTGGTCCGAACGGGCTTTACTTCCGCGTGGCGGCGGGTTCTTCGTAAGGCGGCAGGTGTTTCTTGCGCCAGGCGTCGGGACTGACGTGATGGTGCGTCTTGAAGACGCGACAGAAATCGCTGCTGCTGGAAAATCCACACTGCTCGGCGATGGCATCAAGTTTAAGGTTCGAGAGCGACAGCAATCCCATCGCGCGTTCGAGACGCAGACGTGTAAACGCGGCCTGGGGGCTTTCTCGCCGCGCTTGCCAGAAAAGGCGGCGCAAGTGCCGGACGGAGACGTTGACGGCCTGAGCAGTTTGTTCAAGCTTTGGTTGCTCGATCATGTGTTCGCCGTACCACGAGAGACAGGCCTGGACCTTCTGGAATGGGTGATCAACGTCGCCGGCATCTGCGGCAGATGGGACGTCGGCCAGCGCGATCAGGGAAAGTTCGATCAGCGCCTTCTCAAAGAACATCAGACTCTTCTCGGTCACGCTGCCATAGGGCGGACGCAATTCCATTTCGATCTCGGCGACCCGACGGACTTGAGCGGGTGACAGCGCGCAATCCAAGAAACCGCGTTCGCGGGCGACTTTCTCAAGCAACGGCGGGACTTTGCCGAAGTGGAAGACGACAATCTTGCAGCGGTTCGGCCCGTCACCTTTCCAACCATGCGCGGTTTCCGGTGGGAAGATCCAGAGACGATGCTGTTGGAGGACGGCCGGGCCGGTTTCGCTGAGCAATGCGCCACACTTCCCCCGGAGTACGGCAAAGAACTCCCAATTGTCCCGCTGATGGATGTACATGGGGTACACCCCGAAGCGCCGGATGCCGGCAACCATATGACGCAACATGGGTCTGATTCTGCCGCAAATGGCCGAATTTGTAAAGCACCTGACCGCGATGACGGTTCGACAATAGGCGGGATTCAGGCTAGTTTACACCTTGTCTGGCGGGTAGAATGCTACGTATTAATAATCAGCATTCATGAAGGGCAGCCAATCAATGATTCGATATCTCGGCGGCGCTTTCGCGCTGATTTCCATTTTTCTCTCTACCGCGACCGCCCAAACCGTATTCACGGAAGCCGGCGGTGTGATCGTCATCGAGGCGGAGAGTTATTCCAACAACATTGCGCGCATCACCGACGGCACAAACTTCCAGTGGGTCACCAACAGCACGGTCACCGGCTTCAGTGGCACAGGGTACATGGAGGCACTACCGAACATCGGTACGAACCTGAACACCACCTGGGCGACAACAAGCCCCGAATTGGACTACGCCGTCAATTTTGCCAACGCGCTGACACACTACGTCTGGATTCGCGGTTACGCGGTCACGAATACCGATGACTCTGTCCACGCGGGGATCGGCGGCACGACCAACACCGCGGCGAACATCACCTTGAGCCAGTATGGCGTCTGGCAATGGACGAGGACGAACACACTGAACGGCGTCGCCACCTTGACCGTCAACACAACGGGCCTGCAGACGTTCAGCTTATGGATGCGCGAGGATGGCTTGCGTGTTGATCGCATCATCCTTACGACGAACAACAATTTCCAGACCACGCTTGGCACCGCCTTCCACATTCCCAGCGACATTGAGGCCGGTAATAGCGGACTGACAATGCGTAGCCCCCTGAGCGGGATCTCGTCCAACACGAAGGTGTTCCTCTATACGGGCAACCAGTTTCAAGGCCCGGGCAACCCGGGAAACCAACTGCAGACGGGCAGCACGATCTTTTATCGCAATGCGACGAACTCGACGTGGAACTCGATCCCGATGTTTTTCTGGTATCAAGGTGGCGCGAGTGGCAACAACAAATACTACTCGAACTCCATTCCCGCGAATCTCTTCAACCCTGGCGACACGGTTCAGTATTATTTTAAGATTCCGTACAGCGACCATCTGCCGGCCTTTCTGTACGGAAATGATAACGCTTCCCAAAGCACCGAGATCGAGAGCGTCGCCCAAGCCAGTCCGTTTAGCTACATAATCGCGGCAGGCCTGCAGCCATCGGGGCCATATGTCTCCTACACCAATTCTGTGGGTCCAACGCTCTTTGAGACCCGTGTTTACCAGAACACAGGTCACGTCACGCTCACGGGCCCCGATCTTGCGGGCAATGCGCTGACCAACACCATCACCGTGGAGCCGATATCCGCCACGGTCAACGGCAACTCGACCAGTGGGGGCACGGTGCTGTCATCGACCGCGCTGAGCAACGGGGTGCAATTTACGCAAGTGTTTGGCGCCACGAGCATCGTTGTACAAGTCACGTTTCCAAGCCCGGACATCATGCACTATGAGGTGGTCGACTGGGGCGCGCAGGTTGTTACGTCCACAACCATCACGGTACCCTCGGACTCCAGCGAACACTTCTATGGATTTGGGGAGAAATTCGATGCGCTCGACCAAGCGGGCAACCGGGTCCACATGCTGACAGCGGACATCGCGGGCACGAAGGGCGACAATTCATACAAGGTCGCTTCGTGGTTCATGAGTACCAAGGGTTACGGTTTTCATCTGGATTCGACGGACGAAAGCTACTTCGACATGCGTAACTCGGCGCCCGACCGCTATGTCATTAATAATTTGGTGGGGAACAGCAGCTTCGGCGGGTATGTCACCAATGCCGTAAAATTCAACATCGTGTACGGTCCGTCACTGCCCGATGTGCTGACGCGATACACAGGTTACACGGGACGGCCGGCGTTGCCACCGAAGTGGGCATTTGCCCCGTGGATGTCCAGCGACATCTGGCACAACGGTGGCGAGGTGCGTTACACGATCAGCAAGTACCGCGCGCTCGGGATTCCAGGCTCGGTGTTCGTCTTCGATTCACCATGGGAGGTCGGTTACAACGATTTGACCTGGAATATGACGCAGTTCGGTGGCGGCGGAACGTATGAAGGCACGAACTACGCGGGATTTACCTCGGTCACCGACATGATGACATTCTTCCGTACGAATGGATTCTATACCGTTTGTTGGTTCACACCGTTCATCAACACGGACTCATCCTGTTGCGGCGAAGTGTCGGGACAGAATCTGGGCCAATCGGCCAATTATGCGGCCGGCGCGGCGAGCAATTATTTCGCGCGAGCGTCGGCCAATGGGCCACCCTTGGTCGTGAACTGGTGGAAGGGCACGGGCAGCCCGGTAGACTTCACCAACCCGAACGCGAAGCAATGGTTCCAGAACCAGCTCAATACCCTATTGGCGGCGAGCCAGAGTGGCGGCTACAACGTTATCGGCGGGTTCAAGACCGACGACGGCGAAACCGGTAACGGCTCGAACACGTATATTCCCACGAATGCAGTTTACTTCGACGGCCGCACGGGCGTCGAGATGCGCAACGGTTACTGCGTCGAATACCATAAATCTGTGTGGAATGTGCTCGGTACTAATGGGCTGCTCTTCGCGCGCAGCGGGTTCGTCGGTTCGCAGGCGTTTCCCGGATATTGGGCGGGCGACAACGAGCCGAATTTCGGCGATGCCAATGGGCTGCCCAGCGTTGTCTTAGCAGGCCTGTCCTCGGCAATGAGTGGGTTTTCCATGTGGGCCTCGGATGTCGGGGGCTACCAAAACTCGAACCCCAGTTCCTCACGAACAAACCTGTTCATGCGGTGGGTGCAATTCGGGGCCTTTTCACCGTTGATGCAAATGCATCGTCAAGTGGACACGAGCACCTTACTGCAATTCCCCTGGGGATATGGCGCCGACGCGCTCACCAATTATCTGTACTATGCGAAGTTGCATACGGCGCTGTTCCCGTACCTCTACTCGTACGCGCTACAGGCGAGCACGAATGGGCTGCCGATCATGCGCACGCTCGTCCTGATGAACCAGGCCGACGCGAATACCTACGGCAGTGTGTACAACACCAGCCATTCGTTCCTGTTTGGTAATGAACTGCTCGTGGCACCGGTCATCACCAACACGGCCACATCGCGCACGGTTTATCTGCCGCAAGGCAACTGGTACGATTACTTTAGCAACGTCCGCTATGGTGGCAGCCAGACCATTACCTGGGTGAATGCCGACCAACACCAGATGCCGCTGTTCGTGCGCGAAGGCGCAGTCATCCCGATGATTTCCACGAACGTGCAGACGCTGGCTGATCCCGCGTACGTCAGCAATCCCAATATCATTACGGCGGATAGTTCCTTGCAGTTTCTGGTCTACCCAACGACGAATTCCAGCTTTACTGTCTATGACGGCACCAGTCTCTCGTGCCAGTCCAATGGTACAATCATCACGGCTACGCTATTCTCTGTCCCACGCCCGATCCTGATGCGATTCTACGCAGCGCAGCCGTTCGGTGTCGAACGCGATGGCGTACGCCTTCCGCAACTGACGAACAGCGCCGACTTTGCCGGGGTGAGCCTCGGCTGGTTTTACGACAGCGCGGGGTTTGTGAATGTTAAATTCAACCATGTGGGCAGTTCCGCACAGATTGCATTTGGGCCGGATTCCGTGGGGGATGGCATCTCGGATTCATGGCGCGCCACACAGTTCGGATCGCCGACGTCGACTAATAGCGAGTCGTGCGGGACTTGCGACCCGGACGGGGACGGCTTGAACAACATACAAGAATATCTGGCCGGGACTTCGCCACAGGACGCCAGCAATTTTCTTCGGGTAAACTCATTTTCCCCGAACGGGAATGACGCGGACATGGCTTTTGGGACAGTTTTGGGGATGAATTACCGTGTAGAGTACACTTCCGATCTGGTTACTGGCGTGTGGCTTGTGTTGAGTAACAACATCGCTGGCAATGGGGGGATCATCCAGATCATCGACCCGGGTGCGATCAACCAATCGACACGATTCTATCGGGTTAGATTGTTGCCGTAGAATTGGTTACAGCGTAACATGACAGAGAATCTGTCCTTCGTATGTCTTTAGAATTGACATTTTTGCGCATATCTATACAGTCTACCTCACGGTAGGTAAAACGTTCTTACTAAGAAGTATCCCACGGTAGCTAGGGCCCAAGGGAATCCGTTTTCGCGAGATAAGAATCAGGTGAGGATTTTGTCTACACGCTTTTTCTATGGTTGTAGTGTAACGCTTTTCCTGGCGTTTACTGCAGTCGTCCCTGCCTTCGCCGTAAATGATTTTAGAAATGACGGCACCTTTGGAACTGCGGGCGGTGGGTCGTTGGTGACGAATTGGTCGTTCAGCGGTAACTGGAGTTCGGGATCGCCCCCGGCCAGTGGTCAAGGTGATATCAATATCACCAATGTCTTCCTCCAAGATCTAACGATTACCAATGCCAGCGGAACCGGCTTAAATTTTCTTCGGATTATTTCCGGATCCGGTAAAGCCGCGAGCACGACCTCCAATATCACGGTCATCACTAGTGGCGACCTTTCTAGCAGCTTTGGTTTTCAGATCGGTCAGAAAGCGTCTTTAATTCTCAACGGAAACAACTCCACGATTGCTGGCAACTCTTTTGACCTCAGTGGAGGCGGGACGTTGGGAATCAGTAACGGGGCGAGTTTATTCATCAATGATACAGCCGACGTTAATACTACGGGTGGCACCATTATCTTTAATACCGCGTCGGCTAATCAGGTATCCGATATCAATTACGCCCAAGGCGGGCACAACTTCATTAACGGCAACACCAGTACGATCATTGCCGGCGGTTCGGGTACGAACATATTCGTTGGCAATTTCGGCGCTAACAACCAGTGGTTCGAAAACGCCGGCACGATTATTGTGAACGGTGGCGCTTTCACGGTTGATTCGCGCGATGCCAACACGAACAGCGGCTTCACGAATACAGCCACGGGGACCATCATTATCAACTCGGGCGCCAGCTTCAATGTGAGGCGCACGAGTGCAGCCTGGGGCGGAACGGCCGCGCCGGCCAACATGGGTACAATCATGTTGAATGGCGGTACATTTACCGCGATTGACGATGGCGGTCAGAACGTCAGCCGGACAAATCAGAACAGTGGTGTGATTTCGGGCAATGGGACACTCGCCGTGGCTATCCGGAATAACAGCGCCGGTTCGATCATTGCCAGCAACGGAACATTGGCTGTTTCGAATGTGGTGGGGAACGTAGGCACGTGGGTCGCCAAGTCCGACGGTAGTGGGGGCACGCTACTGTTCCAGTCCGGTGGTGATCTCGGTGGTGGCACGATCTTCATGACGAATGCCACGCTGCAATTAAGCCGCCTCAGCGTTGCGAACACGCTGACGCTGGCGACGTCTTACCTGAACAACAACGGGACATTGCTTTTGGGTAATACTGGTGGCAGTGGCAGCACTTTTACCATGGCGAACGTCGCCGGGCTCTCGGCTTTCACCAACTCGGCAACGATTGGCGGGCGAGGCACGTTTGTTACCGGCTTTGGCACGGGCGCCAACAACAACTATGCGTTGGTCAATACTGGCACCCTGGTCGCTGGCGGTGGCGCGATTGGAACGCTGACGGTCGCGGTGGGCGACACCGCGACGGTGGGCGGGTTCAGTAACGCCGCTACCGGGCAGATTATAATCACGAACGGAACGTCGTTCTCTCTAAATCGCACGGCGAACGCGTGGAACAACAATGCCGCTCCCGTTAACGCCGGGACAATCATCATGAGCAATGGAACATTTGTTGCCACCGACGGCAATGGGTCAGCCAACTCTGCGACACGGTTCCTGATTAGTAGCGGTACGATCACTTCGCTCGGCGCATCATCCCTTGTCACCAACTACTGGAACGCGAATGTTGAGAACCGCGGGACCTTGTTTGTCACCAATAGCAGCACCTTTCAGATTCTGGGAAACAGGGCAATGACCAACGTTGTTGGCGGCCAGATCATCCTGGGCAATAGCGCTGGCCAGCTTGGGACGTTGATTGCGACCAACATTGGGGACAACGGCAACTCTTTGCTCAATCAAGGACTCATTCAAGGCCAGGGTACGCTGACATTGGGCATCGCGAATGATCCGCGCGCAAGCGGTTCGAGCGCCAACTACGTGAATACTGGAAACCTGGTGGCTACGAATTGGGGTGGGGCGGCTGCCGGGACGCTGTTTATCAGTGTTGGCAACGCGTTTTCCAATGGTGGCTTTAGTAACGCGGCGGCGGGCAGCATTCTGATTGCCTCAAACACCACGCTCACCGTCAACCGTACCGAGAACGCCTGGGTCAACAGCGCGAATTCAGTGGCAAATCTGGGAACCATCACGCTCGCGGGCGGCACGTTGAACCTGGCAGCCGATGGGATCGTGAGTAATGCGGCCAGCTTCATCAACACAGGACTAATCACGGGTTACGGCACGATCGACAGCGTGGTCATCACAACCAACGGCGGCAAAATGCTGGCTGTGGCCACGAACCTTACCAGCGTCGGCACTCTGACAGCCAGAATCGCGAGTACGACCAACAACTCCAGCTCGACGCTTGGCACCATCGGTACCAACTCTGTCCTCAACCTCATCGCTCCGGGTGGACAGAACGTTCTGATTAACCTGGGCACCGTTTCCGTGTCGGGTGGCACCATCAATTTCAACGGTGGCACCGGCACGATAACCAACTTCTTTATCGTCGCCGGTGTGGGGAATCTCAGCAGTTTTGGCATCGTGAACACCGGCGCGTTGGCTTCCGTCGTGGCGCAAGGGCCGATTTCTGGCTTGAGTAACTTGATCGCCAGAATCGGCGTCACGAATTCCGCGTTACTCGGCGCCAATAACCTGATTGGCGGCGCGGCCACGCTGACCCTCGGCACCACCACCGGTGGCGGTTTGGTTAACAATGGCACGCTGGCCGTTCAGGGTGGATTCATCACGGTGACCAATGCGGCGGGAGTCGATGCGGGTGTGACCAATAACCTCGGTCAGGTTTACGGTAATGGGACGCAGAATTTCACTGTTGTCAATTTGGCCGGCGGGTCAATCGTTGCCAGCAACGGACTACTCAAACTCGGCCTGACCGGCGCCAATGTCGGAACCTTGAGCAATTTCAATTCTACTGCGACGATCGTCTTGACCAACACAGTATTGGTTAACTCAGGCCGCATCGCTCTTAACGGTGGCGGCTTGGTCATGGGAGGGAGCACCATCACGAACCAGGGGCTGTTTGTCGGACCGGGTGAGTATTCGTCGGGTCTGTACAATGATACCAACGGTACGGTCGTAGCTGCCGCCGGAACGTTCGAGATTGCGACCAATGGAAATGGCGAGGCGGTTAACAACCTTGGTACGGTTAGCATCGCGAACAGCGGTACACTGAATCTCGGGGTGGGGAACTGGAATAACTCGGGACTGATTGCCAATGGGGGCGGCGTGCTGGGAAGCGTGGGTGCGGGTGTGACCGTGCTGACCAATTCCGGGATTATTGTCAACTCTGGCACCATCGCGCAACAAGTATGGAACACGGGCAGTATCACGAACACCGGTGGTACGTTTGCGCGGTCGATCACAAACAGCACGGGCGGATTCATCCAGAGCGCGGGTGGCAGTTTCTCGGGCGGCACGGTTGCCAACCTCGGTGGCACATTCGTCGCCACCAATGCTAATGTGAACATTCTGGCCACGACGGTCATCAATACGGGCACGATGGTTGGCGGTACTGGGGCGGGCGTGGTTATGACCAATCTCACGGCGAATTTTGTGAACCAAGGGACCATGATCCTGCGAGGCGGGTTCACCGATTCGAACGCTTCCTTTGACATCCTGCGCACGACCGGCGGTTCGGGAGATTTCACCAACGCCGCGAGCGGCACGATTCAGGGTGCTGGCTTCTTTGCGACGGGTGATTTCGTTCCGGGTAGCCGGAACTTCACCATCTGGAACCAAGGTACGATTCTCGCCACGAACGGATCGCTGATCCTGCAACCGGCGGACGCGTTTAACAACGGCGGATTTGTCAACCTGGGCGGCACGGTCATCGTGGCCAACGCTTCCTCGTTCGGCATCCAACGTACCAGCAACGCCTGGGTGAACAGTGGTACGGTCCCGATCAACGCGGGCCTGATCCAAATGAATGGAGGATCACTGGCTTATTACGCGGACGGCTTGACGTTGATCAATGATCGCTCGTTGAGTAACGCACCGAATGGAATCATCAGTGGCTTTGGGACGCTGATGACGAGCGTGAATAATCTGGGCACCATGGCGGCCACCAACGGCAATCTCAACATCAACAATGGTTCCGCGATCACCCAAAACGGTACGATCAGCATTGCCAATGGCGCAACATTGACGGTGTTGGGTTCGGCAGGAAGTTTCCAGAACAACGGACAGATGGCTCTGGCGGGTGGCACGTTCGTGGGCACCAATTTCTCGCAACTGGCCAATGCGGGCACAATCAGCGGTTTTGGTACGATTCAAACCGGCCGACTCAGTGGCAGTGGCGGGGCAAACCAGCAAATAATCAACATGGCCGGCGGGCTTATCGACGCCACCAACGGCACACTATTCCTCAACTCCGGCGACGCATTCAGCAATGGCGGGTTCAGCAACGCAGCCGCCGCAACGGTACGGGTCGAAAACAGCGCGACGCTGGCGCTGAACCGCACGGCCAATGCGTGGAACAACAGCGGGTTGAATCCGCGCAACCTTGGCACGATCACGTTGGCTGGCGGCTCGGTAGTGTCGTATGCGGACGGCGCGGCGGACGCCTCACGATTCATCGATAACGTCAGCGGTACGATCAGGGGTTCTGGTACGGTTTCCGCCAGCCTCACGAACCTTGCCGCCGGCACGATTCGGGCGACGGGCGGGACGCTGGCGCTGCAGGGCACGGGCGTATTTGGCCAGCAGGGCACACTCCAAGTGGACGGCGGAGCGACGTTGCTGATCAGCAATGTGAACGGCCTGGCGTCATTGAAGAATGCCGGTACGATCAACATGAACGGCGGCACGCTGGTAGCCGGTACGATCACCAATGCCAACTGGATCTTCGGTAGCGGTGTCATCACGGGTGGCGTGAATGCCGGTGTGGTAAGCCTCAGCAACAGCTTCCTGTTCGCGAGCAACGGCGTCCTCTCGACCAGCCTGGGGAGTTTTACAAACGGCATCGGCGTGACGATGGGGACGCTTAGCACCGACGCCGTCCTGAACGTGCAGATGCCCGGCGGCGCATCGCAGCCCTTGATTAACCAGGGACTGCTCAGCTTTGCAGGTGGTACATTGCTGGCCAACGGGACGGGCAGCGGTGTGATCACGAACACCAGTACCGGCGTTATCAGCGGCGTCGGCAATGTTACCCAGACTGTTGTCAACAATGGCACCATTTTGGCCGCCAACTCTGTTGGCAGCTTAAATATCTTTTCCGTTGGGTTAAGCGACATGAATTCCGCGACCTTGGGCGCCAGTAACGGAGCAATCCTGAATGCCGTCATTAGCGGTGGTGCTGGCAGTAGCTTCAACAACAACGGCTCGATTTCGATGATCGGCGGCACGCTGATCATCTCCAACGCCACGCCTGGCGTCATCACCAACAACCTGTTCGTGAGCGGCGTCGGCACCATCACGCCGAACATGGTGAACAGTGGCACGATCCAGGCGACGATTAACGGTGGGGTGCTGGATTTCTCGCTTCTCGGCGGCACGAACGCAGTGGGCGGTTACATCGGCGCCGGATTGGGAGCGTTCGCTCAACTGGAGAACGGCTCTGTGGTCAATCTGGGCACCATCGGCGCCGTGGGTGGCAACGGTGGCACGATTCAACTGGTTGCCAGTTCGGGTGTTATCACCAATCGCGCGCTGATCACGGGGAATGGGAATCTGACGATCAACTCCTTCATCCAGAACGATCCGGTCGGCCGCCTCACCGCCACCAATGGTACGCTTACCGTCAATGGCATCAATGGGTTGGCCAATGCCGGCACGATTGACGTGGAAAACAGCGGGACGTTCCAATCCAATTCCTCGAACTCTTGGAGCAACGCCGGTAACATCGATATGCGTGGCGGTACACTGCGCTCGGGTGGGTTCACGAACGTAGCGGTCAGCGCCAGCTTCACCAATTCCGCCAGCGGCGTCATCAGTGGCTACGGCACCCTGATCGGCGGCGGCGCGTTCGGCCAGACCGGATCCGGGTTCGACAAATCAATCATCAACCTTGGCCTGATCATCGCCACGAATCCGTTAAGCGGCACGGCCCAAACACTGTTCCTTAGCACGGGCGGAGCCACGTCGGGCGGGGGGATCCAGAATCTGGGCACGATGATCGTTTCGTCCAACAACACCCTGACGCTCGACCGGGGCGGGTTGCCGGTCTTGAACACTGGCACAATCACAATCAACAACGGCACGTTGTCGAGCACCAGCACGCTTACCAATACCTTGAACGGGATCATCCAGGGCTATGGCACACTCACGGCCGGCATCGTGAATCAATCCGGCGGCACCATTCGCGCCACCAACGGCCTCTTGACAATGACCAGCACGGTCTTCCCGGTGAATCAAGGCACGTTCGAGATTGACAACAACGCGACCATGACCTGGGACACGAGCAACTCCTGGATCAATAGCGGCACGGTGGACCTACGCGGCGGCACACTGCGCACAGGTGGAGCGACCAACGCAGGGGTCACGGCCATCTTCACGAACCTCAATACGATTATCGGGTTCGGCACGGTGTATGGCGGGGGCGCGTTCAACACCAACGGCGTTGGCATTGATAAGTCGATTGTCAACATTGGCACGGTCATCGCGAGTAACGGCGTATTGACATTGAATACCGGCGTGGCCACCTCGCAGCGCGGTTTGGCTAACCTTGGTACAATGATCATCGCCACGACCAACGATACACTCGTACTGGCGCGTACGGCGGAGGTTTCCCCGGTCCTGACCAACCTGAACTACGTGTATAACAGCGGGACGATCCTGATCAATGGCGGCACGTTGACATCCAACACCTCTGTGACCAACAATAACGAGAGCATCAGTCTACCAGGTTTGATCCAGGGTTTCGGGACCATCGCGCTGACCAACCAGTTGGTGAACCTAGGGACGATTCGGTCCACCAACGCCGTGGTTGGTGGCGACGGGATCTTGCGATTCGTGAATCCCGCCGGCAGCGCGCTGCAGATCAACCAGAGCGGCACACTGGTGGTTGAAGACGGCAGTCAGATGCTATTCGGTGGTGATACCAACGCCCCCTTGTTGAACAGCGGCACGATCGCGATGAACGGCGGTATCTTGCGCAGCGGCCTGTTGACCAACAGTTTCGGCGCCACGTTCCGGGGCTTCGGGACAATCACCGCCAGCATCATCAATTCGGGCACGGGATTGGCCACTGCGATTTCCGCGCCATTACATCTGACCGGCAGCAGGGTGTTCAACCAGACCAACGGCGTATTCGGAGCGAACAACGGACGCTTGATCGTGGACGCGGTGTTCACCAACGCCGGCACGGTCAGCTTCATCAATAGCGTGGGTACCTTCACGAGCGCGGTCGTCAACAAGGGCGCCTGGGTCATGGACCCGAGCACCAACGTCTTTCTCGCTGATTACACGGTCACCACCAACGGCTACCTCAGCATGACCTCCGGCGATGTAAGCATTTTCAAGAGCAACTTCGTCAACGTCAGCACCCTGTCCAACAAGTACAACACGCTCAATGGCAAGTTCGTCATGGACGGACAGGGTACGCAACAGTTCTCCGTGGCGGGGATCAACCTGGGCGGGTTCGCCAGCAGCGTGCAGTCCTCGAACGAGATCTTCTTCTCGAACGGGAGCGGGACGTTCTCGACGAACTCGTTTAGCCTGGGCAAGAACGATACAATCTACGGATACTCCAACAACTTCGCGTTGGGTGCCCTGGAGTTGAGCAGCCTCTCAACCACGGTTGTGATGGACGCCTTTGGCACGGTCGGCACCAATGACGGGCTGGTGGCCGGGCTTTACTTGAACACCCTGACCCTGGATCCCGGCTCGTTGCTGATCATCAGCAACAACGTCGAGTTGTACTTCCAGAGCACCAACGGGGTGACGGGTGTGGGCCTCGGCGTGCTGGGCGCGGGTGACAACATCCTGATCCTTGATGGCGGCTCCTTGCATCAACTTATGGTCGTTCCTGAACCCAGCATCCTCATGCTGCTCACCGTTGGCGCGTTTGCCATCCTGAAGTACCGGCGATGGTCCGGTAGAAAACAGAAATAACCGTCGCGCCTGCAACCGCCTGGAACCGGCACTTCAGTCGGTTGCGCGAGCGGACAGCGGGAGTGGCACATCCAGCGTCTTGGCCCAGGAAATAAGTGCCGGCAGAATTGTCGGGTGTAGTGCGACGCCACTTGCCAGTTGTTCCCTGCGACGCAAGAGCGCAGCTTGCCCCGGAAGGCGAACGGGTGGTTTTCCCAGGGGCACTGGAGTTTCCTGGCAGAGCTCCGCAAAGAAACTCATCTCGTGTAGAAGAGCTGCCCGCCCACCGAAGCGGTCAGGATCCAGAATCTGCAGGAACACCGAGGCCCCCCAGCGCGATTCACCGGCGGCGCGACCGTGGCCGCCGAGTGCGTTCGTAAGCGCTTCGACAAGAATCGCCAGGGCAAACCCTTTGTAGCCGAGGTCCATGCCGCCCAGCGGTAGGATTGCGCCTCCTCGTTGGCTATCCAGAACGCGCGGGTCATCAGTCGCGTGTCCGTCACGATCCACAAGCCACGCTCCTGGCAGCCTTTCCCCGGCCGCAGCCAGTCGATTGCATAGTCCGTTGGAAGTTGAGGCGGTGCTGATGTCGATCAGAATCGGGTCGCCGTTGGTCGGAATGCCAGCGGCAAGCGGATTTGGGCTGAATCGTGGGGCGATCCCACCGTGCGGTGTGACCGTGCGTGATGCGGGGTCAGAGCAACCAAGCAGGATGACAAATTCTGCCTCGGTAACGGGTCGAAGATACGCCTGCAGACAAGCGATGTGGTGGCTGCGGCGAATGGAGATAGTGACGACAGGGTGCTCTGCGAGGCGGGTCTGCGCAATCGCGATGGCTCGACGGACGAGCCAGGGCCCCGGCAGGTAACGTCCTTCCCAGGTCAGCGAAGAACCGTGATCACCAATAACGCCGGGTTCACCATCCGTTTCCATCGTCCGCTCCTGAATGGCCCTGAGGTACGCAGGGAGCAAAGCGAAACCGTGGGTTGTATGCCCGAGCAGGTCGCCTTCGAGAAGCACTTCCGCCACGTCGCGCGCGCGATCTTCGGCCAGACCGCAGGATGTCAAAAGGGATTGCCCGAAGCGTTGTAGCTCTGTCACGTCGAAGCTGGGCGCGCCGTGTTCTGTGCGTAGCGACATGGGCTACAGGGTGTATTTCAGCGCGGCTTCGATCGTCTTGGCGAAACGAAATTGCAGTTTCTTCCGAATTTCGGCCGGCACATCGGCCAAATCCTTGCGGTTCTGGTCGGGCAGGACAACGGTGGTCACGCCCGAACGCGCGGCCGCCAATACTTTCTCTTTGATGCCGCCGACGGGCAGAATTTTCCCGCGAAGCGTGATTTCACCCGTCATGGCCAACGCGGGTTTTACGGGCTTGCGCACCAGCAACGAAGTCAAGGCGACCGCCATCGTTACGCCGGCCGATGGCCCGTCTTTCGGGATCGCACCGGCGGGTACATGGACATGAATATCCGACTTCTCAAAGGTCTTGGGCTCGATCCCCAATTGCTTTGCCCGGGAGCGCACGTAGCTGAGCGCCGCTTGCGCGCTCTCCCGCATCACATCCCCCAACGAACCGGTCAAGATCAAGTTGCCCCGGCCCGGCATCTGCGTGGCTTCGATGAACAGAATGTCACCGCCCGCTGCCGTCCACGCCAACCCGATCGCCACACCCGGGTCGGTTGTGCGTTCCGCCACGTCATGGAAGAACTCGACGGAACCGAGAAAACTTTTCAGGTTGCGCGGCGTGATGGACACCGAGTTCGCCTTGTGTTCCACGATTCGACGCGCGGTGCGACGGCAAATCGTCGCGATTTCCCGCTCCAGGTTGCGCACCCCGGCCTCCCGTGTGTGGTCGCGGATGATGGCGGCCAGCGCCTCCTTGCTCACGCGGAGTTGCGTCTTCTTCAGCCCATGCTCGGTCAGTTGTCGCGGCACCAGATACTTTGTTGCGATGTGGATCTTGTCTTGTTCCGTGTAACCCGGCAACTCGATGACCTCCATGCGATCGCGGAGGGCCGGTGAAATCGGTTCCAAAAGGTTCGCCGTGGTGATAAACATCACGCGCGACAGATCAAACGGAATCTCGAGGTAGTGGTCCGAAAAACTGTTGTTTTGTTGCGGGTCGAGCACTTCCAACAGCGCGGAACCCGGGTCGCCACGGAAATCCGCGCCCACCTTGTCGATTTCATCCAGCATGAAGACGGGATTGTTGCTCTCGGCGCGGCGCAATCCCTGAATCACACGACCTGGCAAAGCGCCGATGTACGTGCGGCGGTGGCCGCGAATTTCCGCTTCGTCACGAACACCCCCGAGTGAAATGCGGATGAATTTCCGGCCCAGCGCCCGCGCGATGCTCATGCCCAACGACGTCTTGCCGACCCCCGGCGGCCCTACGAAGCACAGGATCGGGCCCTTGCCGGTGGGGGCTTCGTGCGTCCCGTTGCTCTTCAGCTTCAACACGCTCAGGTATTCGAGGATGCGTTTCTTGACGTTATCGAGATCGTAGTGGTCCTCGTCGAGAATGCGCCGGGCCTGCGCAATGTCGAGTTTGTCCTCGGTGGATTTCGACCAGGGCAACGCGATCAGCCAATCCAGGTAGGTCCGTGCCACCGCATACTCCGCGGCAGCGGGTGTGATCGTCCCCAGGCGGTCGGCTTCTTTGATCGCGACCTTCTTCACCTCGGGTGGCATCTTCGCCTTGTCGATCTTGTCCCGTAATTCGCCGACCTCCGAACCTTCACCGGTTTCCCCGAGTTCTTTCTGAATCGCCTTGAGTTGCTCGCGGAGGAAATATTCGCGTTGGCTCCGGCTGAGCGCTGTGTTGACCTTGCTCTGGATTTCCGTGCCGAGGTGGAGCACTTCGACCTCGCGGTTGAGCAGGTTGGTGAGCAAGGTGAGCCGCGTCTTGATGCTGGTGGCTTCCAATAACCGCTGTTTCTCCTGCAACGGCACGTTCAGGTTTGCAGCGATGACGTCCGCCAGTTTGCTCGGATCTTCGATGTTGACGACCGCGACCTTGAGCTCGTCGGGGAGCGACGGCGAAAGGTTGATGATCTCCTGGAACAGGTTGCCGGCGTTGCGCGCCAGCGCGGACGTTACGAGAGTGGGGTCGAGTTCGTCGTCGAGGGGCGCAACTTCGGCCTGCAAATACGGTTTGTCCGACTCGACGCGGACAATCCGCATCCGTTTCAGGCCCTGGATGAGCACGCGAACGCTGTCGTCTGGGAATTTCAGCATCCGCATCACGCGGGCAACGCAGCCGTAGGGAAGCAATTGGTCAGGTCGCGGCTGTTCGAGATCGGGGTCCGTCTGCAAGGTGACGGCGAGTAGGCGGTTGCCGGCGACCACCTCGTCAATGAGATGGATCGACTGCGGATTGGACACGAGCAGCGGCGCCACCATGTGGGGGAATACAACCACGTCGCTCAGCGGTAGAATCGGCAACCGCGTGGGCAGATCATGCGCGGGCGTCTCGGTCTTCACGACGTCCGTGAGTATTTTGTTTTGGGTCGGATCGGCCATCTATATATAGGATGACGCTGCGCTTCGTGTGTTCCGGACTTTCGGGCCTCGCCTGCGCGCTCCTAGCCCGCTTGTTCGATAATGACGGTGAAAGTCGCGTGTTCGGTCGTCTGGGATTTCGGCAGTTCGATGTGCAGAAACCCATTCTGGAACTGCGCTCGAACGCGGCTGCCATCCACCGAACGGGGGATGACGATCCGCCGCTCGAACGGACCGTAATCAATTTCCATCTGGCGGAACGAGCAGCGTTTCTGGCGGCACGGGTCTTTTCGATGCCCGCGCACCAGCAACAGGCGGTCATTCAAAGTGATTTCGAGGTCCTCTTTCTCAATTCCCGCAATTTCCATCTTTACCACGAGGCCCTCGGGCGTCTCGTAAACATCTGTATTGGGTGTCCATGCGCTGTGGGAAGCGAGCGCGGGCAGGCCCAGATAGGCGAGACTGTCATGCAAATGTTGATCGTACGTCTTGGCCATCACTTTACCCTAGCAATTACAGAATACCCGCCTTCGCGCCGAAACGCAAGTTGCCGCAAACGTTTTCTACGCTCGAAAATGCGCGCCCCTCGAGGCTGCGCTCCGACGAGTGTCGCCGTACGTAACCGCAGAAAGGACACGCACGATCGACGTCCCTCCAGTCGCTGGCGCGGTAGCGATGATAGCCGGGGTGGCGTTGTTGATCGGATCTTTCAAACGGAGTTAGCTTGCGGGGTCCGTATGGGGCATGCGCGGGTCGGCCCTCCGCGACCAGGTTGGAGGCCCCGGTCAAGGGTCTAGAAGTTTGCCAAGGGGTGCCAGCTTTGCGATATGATCGCACACGACTTTGCCAGCCATCAACATGGGAACAGCCAGGAACGCGCCGACGACTCCCCAAAGCCAGGCCCAAAACATTAGCGAGAGGAACACAAAAACGGGATTTACGGTAAGACGATGTCCCAGGATCGTCGGTGTAATGAGATTGGCCTCAACTCCGTGCAACGTCAAATACCCGGCTGCTGGCAGAACGCCGTACACCCAGGAGTCGAACTGAACCAGTCCCGTCACCGCCAGCACAACGACTCCCGCCAATGGACCGAAATAAGGAATGAAATTGAGAAGAGCAGCCATGACTCCCCACATGAGTGGGTTGGGCATCCCGATGAAAAGCATGGCCAAGCCTACACATATGCCAAGGCAGCAGTTAATGATCGCAACGGTGGAGAGATAGGTCGAGATTGTGTATTCGATTTTGTGCGCAATCTTCACAGCCTGGTTCTTGTTTTTGTGACTCGCGAGTACCTGGATCAGTTTTGAAGTGAATACCCCTCCTGATGCCAGCAAGAAATAGAGCAGAATCACCAGGATGACCGCCTGTGTTAGAAAATCCCTCGTCCAGCCCAGTGCGGAGGTTGCCAGATCATTGGAGCGGACCTTAACCTCCGGTGTCTTCTGCTCAGTGTCGTCGGCGATTCCTCTCGCTCTCTCCGCGGCTTCATTGAGTTGTGCCACCGGGCGGATTAGCCTCCGCGCCTTTTGCTCGAATTGCTGCCAATTCTGCGGAGCTTGCTGCAACCATTGGGCGGCGGGCTGGCTAACTTTCGTAACGGCATAAACAACCATAGCCAACACGGACACGAGCACCAAGCCGGCTCCCAGGGCTTGCGGGACATGCCATTTCGCAAGTGCGCGTACCGCCGGGCTGAGCAGGAAACTCAGAAAGAACGCCAGAGTTATCGGAAGGAAAATAATGCGTCCAAAGTACAGTGTGTAAAACACAGCCAAAACAAACAGGCCGGTGATTGCCACGGAATGGACGTGAAACTGTTTGTCGGGAAATTCCGGAAAGTCAGGCTCTCCATTTCCTTGCCGCATACGCTCCCGAACTATTGGTTTCTCGGTCATGTTTGGCGCCACTACTTGGCTCGCGACGCTTGTTTTGCGAAGCGATTCACACAGAGTCCGCTTCTGGATAGACACACTGTACGTACCCGGCTCCAAAATGCTATTAGGGTCGAAACTGAACCGCTTCTAGGGCAACCTCCTAGTGGATCTTGACGCCATGCGTGTAAATCAATGGGTACGAATCCTCATGACGCAAATGGAAATCTCCGGGGAAAAGGTGCGCGTATTCCCCATCTCTCCTGGGTGTTTTGCGGTTGCTGCTGTCCGCCTGAAGCCGTAGATTGACGATCAGCATGAAGATTGCGCTGGCGCAAATAGATACCACCGTGGGCGATTTACGCGGGAATTCTGAAAAGATTCTCGATTTCTACCGCCGCGGGGTCGTTGCGGGCGTTGACGTGGTCATGACCCCCGAGTTGGCCATCACGGGCTATCCGCCGCGCGATTTGCTGGCGAAACACCGCTTCGTTGACGATAACCTCCGCACCCTCGACGAACTGGCCGCGCAAACCGGTCCGACCGCGCTGCTGGTCGGCTACGTGGACTTCAATCCCAAGCGCCCCGGCCGCGACTACGTCAATGCCGTCGCGTTGGTTCAGGACGGGAAGATCATCGAGCGCCGCAGCAAAATGCTGTTGCCGACGTATGATGTGTTTGATGAAGACCGTTATTTCCAATCAGCGGGTTCCAATACGGTGCTCAATTTTGCCAGCCAACGGCTCGGGCTGACAATTTGCGAAGACATTTGGACGCAGGACTATTTGCCCGCGCAACTGTATGAACGCAGCCCCATTCACGATCTGATGAGTGGCCAGGCCCGCGCACAACTCCTGCTGAATCTGTCCGCATCGCCGTATCACCTCGGCAAGGAACGGACTCGCCACGACATGCTGGCAAGCGTCGCGCGACAATACAAAGTGCCGGTGGTGTACTGCAATCTGGTCGGCGGCAATGACGAATTGATTTTCGACGGCAACAGCCTGGCGTTCGACGCTTCCGGCTATCTCCTCGCCCAGGGCGCGGCCTTTGCCGAGGACCTGGTCATCGTTGATTTGGAAGGTCCGCCACAAGCATTCAATCCACTGGAACCTGCCGCGGCGCTCCACGAGGCGCTGGTACTCGGGCTCCGCGACTACACGCAGAAGTGCGGCTTCAAGTCCGTCGTCCTTGGCTTGAGCGGTGGGATTGACTCCGCCGTGACCGCGTGTCTCGCCGTTGCTGCGCTCGGCCGCGACAATGTCCTGGGGGTTTCCATGCCTTCGCAATTCTCATCGAAAGGCAGCATCGAAGACGCGCGCGAACTGGCCGCCAATCTCGGGATTTGCTGGGAGATGATCCCGATTCAGGATGTCTTCGAACAGTTCAAGGCGACGCTGCAACCCGTGTTCAAAGGAAGGCCCGAGGACACGACCGAAGAGAACATGCAGGCACGCATCCGCGGCACGACATTGATGGCGCTCTCGAACAAGTTCGGTCACATGTTGCTGACCACCGGTAACAAATCTGAGCTGGCTGTCGGTTATTGCACGCTCTACGGAGACATGAACGGCGGCCTCGGCGTCATCGCCGACGTTCCGAAGACGATGGTCTACGAACTCGCCCGCTACATTAATCGCGAACGCCCGGTGATCCCCGAATCTTCGCTCACGAAACCGCCGTCCGCCGAACTTCGCGCCAACCAAACTGACCAGGACACGCTCCCGCCGTATGATGTGCTCGACGCGATCATCAAGCTCTACATCGAGGAAGCGAAGTCCACCGCCGAGATCGTAAAGGAAACTGGCTACGACGAGAAACTCGTGCGCGACATCGTCCGCAAGATCGACCTCAACGAGTACAAGCGCAAGCAAGCGCCCCCATGCCTCCGCGTCACCAGCAAAGCCTTCGGCATCGGTCGCCGCGTCCCCATCGCCCAGCGGTATGTGGAACACTAAACGAACCTTTTGGTAGCCTCTTTTCTTTCGCGCCGCCGGCGCTGGCGCGACCCGGTTGGAGAGCCTACTGCGTGCCGAGCTTGGCGAGCAGCCCCTTGTCGCGGGCGACTTCGAACATGTAGTTGAAGAACAGACCCGCGCCGATCAGGTACACCACGTTCAAGCCGAACGCCCACACGAGGTCGTGCGCGGACAATCCTTCGCCACGCAGCACCTGCCGCATACCTTCGAAAACGTAGGTCGCCGGGATGGCCCGCGAGATTGGTTGTATCCAGGACGGCAGTATGTTGAGCGGATAAAAAACCGCGCAGACGGGCTGGATGAGAAACGGGATGCCCCACGCCAGCGCTTCGGCGGATTGGCCCCAGCGCATGATGAGCGCGGTAGTGATCATCCCGACCGCCCAGCCCATTAGCAACAGGCTGGCGAAAAGGGGAAGGAGCGGGAGACCCATTTGAAACAGGTTCCAATGATAGAACCACAATGCCAGCCCGGCCAGGATCCCCACCGTCACCAGGATCTTCACAAACCCCACCACGTAGGTCGCGGCGATAAACTCGCTGACGCGAATCGGCGCGACGAAAATATTAAGAAGATTCCGCGCCCAGATGTCTTCGAGGAACGAAATCGTTACGGCCTGCTGCGCGCGGTAGAGGATGTCCCAAAAGATCATCGAACCGAGCAGGAACGTAACGGCGGCGGGCGGCTGGTGTTCCAGTTTTTGGAGGTAGACCGTAATGAAACCCCACACCAGCAAATCCATCACGGGCCAGAAGAACATCTCGGCCACGCGCGGCACGCTGCGTGTGTACAGGAACGTGTAGCGCAACACGAGCGCACGAATGCGGCCCCAGTTCATCGCGCCTCCTCTCCGCCGCTGGCCAGCACGTCGCCACCGCGCGCGACGCTGATGAAGACATCCTCCAGCGACGTTTGGTTGAACTGGTCCTTTACCTGTTGCGGCGTGCCCTCGGCGATGATACGGCCTTTGTGCATGAACAGCACGCGATCGCAGACCTCCTCGACGTCGCGCATGTTGTGCGAGGTGTAAATCATGGTGATCTGTCGTTCGCTCTGGATGCGTCGCAACAGTTTCCGCACTTTGTCCGCGATATCGGGGTCAAGGCTGGCGGTTGGTTCATCCAGCATCAACAATTCGGGATCGTTCAGCAACGATTTGCACAGATTCACGCGGGTCGATTCACCCGACGACAGGTGGCCGGTGATTTTGTTCCGCAGGTGGGTGATCTCGAACATCTCCAGCAATTCATCGATCTTCTGGCGATGCCCGTTGACGCCATAAATCCTGGCGAAGATCAGCAGGTTCTCCCAGACCTTCAGGTTGGAGGGCAGCCCGGTGTACGCCGAGGAAAAATTCGTCCGCTGGAGAATCTCAATGCGGTGCCGCTCCAGGTCCTTGCCGAAAACCGTGACTTTCCCCCCCGACGGTTTGATCAGCCCAAGCAGGATTTGGATCGTCGTGGTCTTGCCCGCACCGTTGGCGCCGAGGACACCGACGATTTCCCCGCGCGGGACCGTAAATGACACGTCCGCCACGGCCACCGTGCCGTCGAATTCTTTGCGAAGATTCCGGACCTCAACAAGGATCTCAGCCATGCGCGCTCCACCCCGCTACGAGGGGACGGGCGTATTTGGATTCAGATCGCCATCCTCAGCGGCTGCTGGAGCCGCCTCTGCGACAGGCGCGGTTTCAAGCGGCGACTCAGTGGGTGCCAGCTCGGATGGCGCTGCCGCATTCTCCGCGGGAGTTTCGGCTGGCGGCGTCTTCGGTTTCTTGGTCGAAACCGGTTGCGGCGGTTTGTCAGCCAGCGCCCACAAACGGCCATCCGAGAACTCGACCACATAACCGTCCTGGATCAACCAATGCAGGTCGGCCAACACGCGGTCTTCTGCGGATGGCATTGCCGGCGCCGGCGTGGCCGGGACATTGGCGTCTGGAAGAGTGCTGGGAGACGGAGCAGCGGCGTCGACCGTAGGTGCCGGAGCCGTTGCCGGTGGCGCAAAATGCTCGATCAACCGTTTGCGTTTGCAGCCGACATGCTCGCGCAAGAACACGATGATCTTCTGGATCTGTTCCGAGAGATGCCCGATCGACTCGAACCGCTGCGGCTTGATGCGGCTGATGAACGTGATGCCCTTGGGATCCTTGAAGAAATGGAATCCTTCGTGGCGGAGGCGACCGCGCATTTCATTGGCGGTCTTCAATGGGAACTTGCGTTCCTGCTCCCACGCCAGCCGAACCGTCTCGAGGAGCGCGGGGTTTTGGAGCTGACGGCTGGCCGTGCCACTGATCCGCACTTCGGGCGCCGAGGTGACGAACTTCGCCAGATGATTCTCGACAAAATGTTTCTCCACTTCATCACGAGTAGGGAATGTTTTCGGCTCGGCATCGAGCAGACACTCGTACTCGGTCTTGAAACTCATCGAATCCACCCACGCCTTGACCGCTTCGGGATCCTTGACAGTCTCGATGCGCGACTTGAACTCCTCGAAGTGCATGTGCCGCAGTCGCTGCTGGTGATGCCGGACCAACCGGCCCTGATACTCGTGATAATTTGGCGGGCCGAGCCACACGCCCGTGAGGCCGCACCGATTCACAAACGTGAAATTACCCTTCGGCGGATCGACGGGTGTCTTCTTTTCTTTGAGAATCGTTGCGGCATGCTGGCGCAACGCGAACCGCGCGGCTTCGTCCTGTCGCAGAAAGACACTCTCGCCCGGTGTCACCAGAAACAGCGGCTCGGGGTTGTCATTCGCTGGGGGCGGGCGGGTGAACTTCACCAGATGTCGCTCGGGTTTGTTGAGGACGAGCTTGGCGATGTCAAATAAGGTATAAGCCCTCTGGGTCTGCTTCATGGCTTCAACCATCGCGGCGAAGCCCTTGTCCTCCGGCTGGAACGTCACCTCAATCGGCAGAGTGAGCGGAGCGACCGGCGCGGCGGGTCGGCGTTCCGCATCACGTCGCTGTGGTGGTGGTCCACTGCGGCGCTGTTCGGGACGCGGTCCCCGGCGGTCGCCAGATTCGGATGGCCTCGGCGAACGCGGTCGCTGGTCACGGTCGTTACTCCGACGGCGATCACCGTCCGGTCGCCGACCTTCGCCGCGTCGTGGTTCGCGATCTCCGCCAGAATGATTGGCGTAGGATTTGCCAGATGACTTGACCCATTGCGGGGTTAGTTCCAGTTCCTCCAGGGGCAACGCCTGATCTTCCGCGGGCGTTGTGTTCGCTACCGGTAAATCACTTTCTGTCATGAAAATTCAAGGCTCCAAGAATATACCAAGAGGCGAAGGAAGGCCATCCAATTAAGCTGTGACTTAAAGGAATAAATCGGCTAATTTCCCACCCCGTGGTTACGATCCAAAAATATCTTTTGCAAAATCGCCGCCCGTTCGTCGAGCAACTCAAATCATTGGTGCGTTTCCCCAGTGTTTCCACGCAGCCGGAGCACCGCCGTGACGTGTTGAACTGTGCGGACTGGCTCGCCAGACATTTTCGCACCTTGGGGCTGGAAGTCAAACTGTACCCGACGAAAGGTAATCCCATTTTAGTCGCCCGCACTCCCCAGGTGCACGGCCCCAAAGTCCCGAGCGTACTCATCTATGGTCACTACGATGTGCAACCGCCGGAACCGCTCGAGTTGTGGAAAACAGCGCCGTTCGAGCCCGTAGAGCGCGCTGGCAAACTTTTTGGACGCGGCGCCTCCGACAACAAGGGACAATTCTTCGCGCACGTCAAGGCGGTCGAGGCTTACGTGAAAACACGTACAGCTCTTCCCGTGAATGTCACATTTCTCATCGAAGGCGAGGAGGAAGTCGGCAGCCTGAACCTCGTATCGTTCGTGAAACAGCGCGCGAAACAATTGCGCGCGGATTACGTCATTGTTTCCGATACTTCGATGTTCTCGAAGGATCATCCGACCATCACATACGCCACCCGCGGCATCGCCGCGCTGGAAGTGCGCGTGGATGGACCGTCACGCGACCTGCACTCCGGCGTGTTTGGCGGCAGCGTCGCGAATCCGGTAATGACACTCGCCCGGTTGCTGGCCGCCTGCGTGGACCCGAACGGCCACGTCGTGGTGCCAGGCTTCTATGAAGGCGTGCGTCCGTTGGAAAAATGGGAGCGCGACCAGTTCCGCCATCTGCCGTTCAACGAGCGCGCTTACGCCCGTTTCCTCGGGGTGTCGTCTCTCGCGGGTGAAAAGGGATATACAACGCTCGAAAGGCGCTGGGCCCGGCCAACCTTCGAGATCAATGGCGTTTTCGGCGGGTATCAGGGACCCGGGGTCAAAACCATTGTCCCCGCCTGGGCGGCGGCAAAAATTACGTGCCGACTTGTTCCCAACCAAGAACCGGAAAAGATCGCGCGACTCGCGACGCGGTATTTGCGCCGAATCTGTCCGCCTTCCGTGCGGTTGACGATCAAACAGGGCCATCATTCCCGTCCCTTTCACGAATCTCCGCGTGGCCGCGGGGCGAAAGCGGCGGCGATCGCCCTGCGCAAGGCGTTCGGGCGCGAGCCCGTGTTCGCCCGCGAAGGTGGCTCGCTGCCGATCCTCGATATCTTCAAGCGGCACTTGCACGGTGAGATCATTTTGGTCGGGCTCGGCCTGCCCGACGACAACTGGCATTCGCCAAACGAGAAGATGGATCTGGCGAATTTCCACCGCGGTATCGCCATGAGCGCCGAGCTATTGCGGGAGTTGGGGAGCGCGCGTTAGGGAAATTGTACTTCCACAACGGAAACCGGCCTCGTATAACTCGACAGGGATTTCATGAAAACACAGGGTTACTACCGATTTCCGACAATTCACAACGACGCGGTCGTCTTTGTCAGCGACGATGATCTCTGGACGATTTCCGCCGGTGGTGGAATCGCCCGACGGCTCACCTCTGGTCTGGGGTCGGTCAGTCATCCCGCGCTCTCGCGTGATGGCAAATGGCTGGCGTTCAGCGGACGCGATGACGGCAGCCTTGAAGTGTACGTGATGCCGTCCGAGGGTGGCGAAGCGCGAAGACTTACGTATTTGGGGGCGAACACGCTGGTCGTCGGATGGACCGACTCGGGAAGAATCATTTTCAATAGCAACGCGCAACAGCCCTTCGGCAGTCCCCCGCGTTTGTGGACCATTGGGCTGGAGGACGGCGCGCCGGAATTATTGCCGACCGGGCCCGCCCAGTCGATTTCTTTCGGCCCGAACGGCGGTTGTGTCATCGGTCGCAACGCGCTCGATCCCGCGCGCTGGAAGCGTTATCGAGGCGGCACGGCGGGCGATCTCTGGATCGACCCCACTGGCAAGGGACAGTTTCGCCGACTGATCCAACTGAAAGGCAATCTCTCTCGCCCGCTCTGGATCGGTTCGCGCATTTATTTTCTTTCCGACCATGAATCCGTGGGCAATCTCTGGTCCTGCACGCCAACGGGCAAAGGCCTGAAGCGGCACACGCGCCACGAAGACTTCTACGCCCGTAATCCCGCAACCGATGGACGCCGCATCGTTTACCACGCGGGCGCGGATTTGTTTGTGTTCGATCCCGCCGCGAACACGACGGCCCGGATCGAGATGGAATACGACAGCCCGCGCACCCAGCGGCAACGGAAATTCGTGGACGCGGCGAAGTATTTGGACACCTTCGAACCGCATCCGCTGGGCCACCTGCTTGCGCTCGGCACGCGCGGGAAATGTTTCACGATGGGGAATTGGGAGGGGCCGGTCCTGCAACATGGCGAAACGGAGGCCGCCCGTCATCGGCTGCCGCGTTGGCTCAATGACGGCAAGCGGATCGTGCTCGTTAGCGACGCGGTGGGCGAGGAAACCCTCGAGATTCATGGTACGGATGGGCTC